>BNJV01001257.1_pt1 | contig 127137 bp, 184 predicted proteins | sample 8540591 | NCBI WGS metagenome assembly BNJV01 (sample SAMD00202457, study PRJDB9452) | human saliva metagenome | host: Homo sapiens
TTGTTCAGTACTACAACATATGTTGTAGTGCCCTGCATATTGTTCTGTCTTGTTCAGTTTTTCAAAGGTCTTTATCGCTCTCTCAAGCGACAACTATATCAGTATATCACCCTATCTACTCCCCTTGTCAACACTTTTTGAAATTTTTATCTTTTTTCTAAAATTTATTTCCTAACACAATCAATATCACTGATAAATCAATAACTAAAAGGGAAAGGTAACATCTCCCTCTTACCTCTCCCCTATCCACTATATCACCGTGCTGCTAAAGTCTATTAAATATTCCTCTAACTCTCGCAACAGTCTTTTACGTCCCTTAAAGCGCTCATCGCCTAGTAAAAATTTGTATCTTAAGACTCTATCTTAAACATGATCAAAATTGTAAAGTTGAGGATAGTGATCGCACTCTGGATTTTTAGGATGGCAAATAGCCCGACCAAAGTAGATCGTAGCCTGATGCGCAGCTAGCCAGCGTTCAGGCGGGAGAACGTCCATAACACGTTTTTCAACTTCTAAAGGACTTGCTGACTTTTTTTGACAATATTGTGATGTTTACAAATGCGTTCGACATGGGTATCAACTGCAAATGCTGGAATGCCAAAAACCTACGCTCATAACCACATTAGCTGTTTTGCGTCCCCACACCCGCCAGACTTTCTAGTTCCGTACGAGTCTGTGGCACTCTGTCCCTCAAATTGCTCTAAGAGTTGCTGGGCACATTTTTCAGAAATTTGGCCTTATTTCGATAAAGTCCTAAACGCGAAATGTGCTTGGCAATATCTGCCTCGGATGCTGCTGCCATAGCTTCTGGAGTAGGATAAGCTAAAATAGATTCGGTGTAGCTTTATTAACTGCAGCATCTGTCGTTTGAGCGGATAACATGACTGCCACGAGTAGCTCAAAGTGATTTCTAAAATCTAAACTCGGTTTGGCATCAGGAAATAGGGCAATGATCTCCTCGATGACATGGCGTGCTCGTTTTTTGATAAAACCATCAGTATACAATCTCCTTTGCTTGTTCTATATTATAGCATAAATTGATAAAGAAAAAGCCGAGCTTGCTCGACCTTTCTTAGACTGTTTTTCAACTTTTTAGGATTTTGACGTCATAACTGCCAACTGGTGTTTCTACTGTTGCAATATCACCGGTCTTCTTACCAATCAATGCTTGACCAATTGGGCTTTCATTTGAAACTTTTTTCCCGCAAAGGCATCCGCACCAGCTGAACCAACGATAATGTATACTTCTTCTTCAGTCTCACCGACTTCCTGGATAGTAACAGTTTTACCGATGGCAACTTCATCTTTAGCCACCGAATCGCTATCAACAATCACAGCATAGCGAATTTTTAGTCTCCAGACTTGAAATTTGTCCTTCAACGAAAGCCTGCTCGTCCTTTGCTGCTTCATATTCACTATTTTCTGATAAATCTCCCGTAAGAACGAGCAATTTTTAATGCGTTCTACTACTCTGGACGTCGAACCAATTTCAATTCTTCTAATTCTTGTTCTAATTTTTCCTTTTCTACAAGGGTCATAGGATAAGTTTTTCAGCCATTACTTTATTTTCTCTTCTTTCTATTTTTGATAAAACAAAATTATGTGGAAAACCACATAATTTAGTTAGAACTTTCACCTGATTGGTTTAATTTGCTATTAACGTGTTCTTCCACATTCTTAGCGTGTTCTTCGTAAGTATTTGCAAAATATACAGCCCCTGTTTCCACATTTGCTACAAAATACAAGTACTCAGTCTTACTTGGATTAATGGTAGCTTCGATAGCAGACAGGCTTGGACTATCTACTGGACCCGGGCATCAAACCTTGCTTCTTGTACACATTATAAGGCGAGTCAAGATTTGTATCAATTTCAGCATCTTCTTTAAGAGTTGTCTTTTGACCAAGTTTTCCTTGAGCATAAAGAAGCGCAATATTGCTCTGAAGTGGCATAGCTTGGTTCAAACGATTATAAAAGACGCTCGCAATATCTTTGCGATCCTGATCAGTTGATCCCTCTTTTTCAACTAAAGAGGCGAGGGTTAAAACATCATTGACTGTCAGATTCTTAGACTCAATTGTTGAGTAATACTGCGATAGATTTGTATTCATAGCAGCCAACATTTGGTCAATCAGTTCTTCAATCGTGGTTTCTTTTTCCATAATCATAAGTAGCCGGGAAGAGATAACCTTCAAGACGATATTTAACACCACTATCCTTGCTCGGCAAAGTTGCTAGAAGCTGCGGATATTTAGCTGCCATTTTTGCAATAAAGTCTTCATCTTGAGCTTTATTTAGAAAATCTTCCTTGCTGAATGGTGTTTTAGTATTCTTGTTCGCAGTTTTTGCAGCATTGACAGTAGTTGCTTCGGCAATTTGCTCCAAGGTGTATCCTTCAGGAATTGTTATCTTGCCAAGAACTGGAGGCTGTGGTGTATCTGTTCCACCTTCTTGTAATTGCTTAGCAATCGTGTCTAAATCCATACTCTTTTGAAGATTATAGTAACCAGATTGGAAATTCCCATAACTTCTGATTTTTGAATAAAGATTAAAGACTTGAGCGTTCTTAATCAGGCCCTTCTTTTCTAAAAATCTCTCCGATTTGTTTGGTACTAGAACCGGCAGGAATCTCTACTGTCACATATTCTGTCGATTTAGCATCTACTGGTTTCAGTGCGGAAGAGACATAATTGTATCCTACAAAAACCAGTAATACCAAGGCCCAATAGGAAAAGTACCAAGACTGTCATCACGATTCGATTGGCTAGGCTGTTTTTACGTTTTTCTTTTTACTACTATTGGTACGATCTGCACGTGAACGTCCATGAGCAACATCTCTACGGCTTAGCGTTGGTTCTGCAGTAGAAAAATCATTTTTAGCTTCTCTTTCATCTGTAGTGTTTGAATCAGGTAACACTGTTTCTTTTTATCTCATCTGCAACAGGCGCTACCTTTTCTTGATAAGCTTCCGAATGAGCCACAGAAGTTTGAACCTCTCCATATTCTATACTTTCCTTCTTAGCAACATCAGCTTGTCCTGGACCACCAACATTTGATGGGACTTCCGAAATCGTAGAATTACGGACTATATTTTTCTAGCACATCTGCCTGAGTATGAACCGTAGGATCGCTTTGTCCCATTGGCTCTTCTACTTTTGACCTTACTAGGTTCTTCCTCTACTGAAGTATCCTTCTCTAGAACCTCATGAGATTTTTCAACAGCAGAAACGAGAGATTCCAAGCTCTCCGCCAATTCCATTTCTTTACCTAAAAGAGGCTGCGCTTCTTCCTGAACTGAGTGATTTTGGGTACCATTGGCTGTTGCCAACTCATTCAAAATTTTCTCTTTAAAACTCAGCGTCTTTTTCGTTATCCTGTGAATTTTCAGTCAAAAAAACTTGATCTCCTTCTTCATAATCCCTAACATTATATCTTAAAAGTCAGATAAATGCAATCATATCCGACTTTTAAAAACTATATTATTTATGAAAGTTATATCTGAGGATTTTTCCCAAACCATATCAAACCATACTTCATCTGCATACGTTGAGGCTGAACGGCCTTCGTTGACAAAGTCATGCTTCTCATAATAGGTTATCAAATAATCATGACAAGTGAGATTGATACCGTGGCGTTCATCTGCAATCGCAATTTCCTTCATAGTGTCCAACAAGGCTTTTCCTACACCTAAATCCTGTGCTTCTTTAGAAATGGATAGACTGGTCACAGAGATAAATCCGCCAGCCAGATAGCTATAATCTTCAATGTCCTCCGTAAAGGAAATATCTTTTAAATAGCGTTCTGGTCGGACAGGACCTTCTAAATAGCCCAAAAATCTTGCCATTTTTCTGCAACCAAAAAGTTGAAGGAATCGTTTCAATATGCTTTGCCAATATTTTACGACTAATAGCCTCTTCTGGACTGAAATTTTTCCAATTCGATAGCATAAAATGGCATCTAAATCAGCCATTTGAGCTTGACGGATAATCATCACTTCTCCTTAAAATTTGGATTTTCCCACACCATATCAGACCAGACGGCTCCACCATGAGTTGAGTCAGAAATCCCTTCGTGGACGAAACCATTCATCTCAAAATAAGGTATCAGCTCATCATGGCAGGTTAGGCTAATGCCCTGTCGATTTTGCTGAACAGCTGTCTCCTTGAGAGCTGCAAGCAACAAGGTTCCGACACCCTGCCTCTGAAAATCCGGATGGACGGACAGACTTTGGACGGCAATGAAGCCACCTTCTGAAGGATTAACACCCACCTTGCTAAAGAGATCATCTGTCAAATATCGCGTCTGAACAGCTGGTCCAACAATATAGCCCGCCAGCTGACCATGCAGCTCTGCCAGCAAAAAGTATCCGAGATGCGTTCAATCTGCTCTTTGAGAACTTCTGCACCGACTGCTTCTGCTGCTGGAAAATTCAGCTGCTCGATTGCAAGAATTTCCTCCCAGTCGCTCAAGTCAGCCCGTCTGATTCGAATCGGTGCTTCCATCCAGGTGCCTCCTACTGAACGTTGCTAGTCAGATTGGACAAGAGACGTTCAAAGGAATACTCATAGGTCTGGATATCTCCAGCTCCCATAAAGACATAAACTGCATTATCGTGGTCAAGAAGCGGAGAAACATTATCCACGTCAATAACCTTGGCCCGCTTCACAATCTTTTCAGCCAGATCTTCGACCTTAACATCGCCCTTATCCACCTCACGCGCAGATCCGTAAATCTGAGCTAGATAGACTGAGTCAGCCTGATTGAGGGCTTCCGCAAAATTCGTCCAAGAGAGCAATGGTCCGAGTGAAGGTGTGCGGCTGGAAGATGGCCACAATTTCCTTGCTTGGATACTTCTGACGAGCTGCATCCAGAGTCGCACACTTTCCGTTGGATGATGGGCAAAGTCATCAATAATGACTGTATCATTAACAATCTTTTTCTGTAAAGCGGCGCTTAACCCCACTAAAAGGTCTTGAGATGTTCCCTTACTAGATTCAAGTCAATACCTGCAATATAGAGGGAGACCGATGACCGCTGTCGCATTCATAATGTTGTGACGGCCAAAGCTTGGAATCTGGAACTCACCCAGCTCTTGCCCACGAAGAGAAACTTTAAAGCCTGAACCACTAGTAGAACGCAAGAGGTCGTGAGCAACAAAGTCGTTGCCTTCTTCCTTGAAACCATAGTAGTAAATCGGCGCATTTGAAGTAATACGGCGTAGTTGCTCGTCTTCTCCATAAACGAAGAGTCCTTTTTGTAATCTGCTTGGCGTAATCATTGAAAGTATTAAAGACATCTTCCAAGCTTGTGAAATAATCCGGATGATCGAAGTCAATATTGGTGATGATCGAATATTCCGGATGATAAGGCATAAAATGACGTTCGTACTCGTCTGATTCAAAGACAAAATACTTGGCATTAGCAGAACCGCGACCTGTACCATCCCCAATTAGATAGCTAGTATCTGTGATATTAGACAGAACATGAGAAAGAATACCCGTTGTCGAAGTTTTCCCGTGAGCACCTGCTACTCCTAAGCTGACAAAGTCACGCATAAAGCTACCCAAAAATTCATGGTAGCGCTTGTAGCTAATACCATTGGCATCTGCATAGGCAATTTCCACATTGTTATCTGGACGGAAAGGCATTACCGGCAATAATTTCAAAAATCTGACTGGAGATTTTTCTCATCGAAAGGCAAAATGGGAATCCCAGCCTGCTCCAGACCACGCTGAGTGAAATAATATTTATCAACATCGCTTCCCTGAACCTTATGGCCCATCTGATGCAACATCAAAGCCAAAGCGCTCATACCTGAGCCCTTAATTCCGATAAAATGATAGGTTTTCGTCATGATTACTCCTTAAATCTTAAACAACTGAAGCCTTATTGTCCTTGGGCATCTGAACTCAACTTGGTGATGTCCAATTCCCTGTGCTTTTTTTATGCTTATTGTGTTTTTCTCGCTTCTTGCCCTTGTTATAGACTTGGCTGGTTTTGAGAAAATCGTAGTTATTCTTTTTCTTTTTCTGGATTCGTTGGTACTTCTATGAGAGGTTGAGACTGAACATCTGCTAATATGTAGCTATCTTGCTTTTAGCTTATCACTGAACTTCGTTAACTCACCTGGATTTTCCTTTTTGGAAAAGGGCTGTTGGTTTAACTGGATTTCCCTCAAAAGGAGGTGCCACCTTCCGACTACGAACCTTATTTTGGGAGCTTGCTCGTCAAATAAGCAGCTGAACGTTTTTCCTCAGATCAGCCCTGAGCTTCCTCTCGTGCTTGCTCAGCATAGCGAATAGCTGGATCTTTCTTATCAATCGGCTTTTTAAAGTCCGTAACTGGAGCTTGCTTCTTTCTAGCTTTACTTACAGTTTGACTAGGAGTAGCATGAGCAGGATTTTCTGGCTTAGCAATCGGCATCCATTCTAAATAATTACGGTCCTGATAGTCCCCTTTAATGTTGCTAATCAGATCCAACTCATCGTACAAATTCATGTGTGGCATTTCTGTCAACATGATTTCGTCATCAGCAATTATAGGAAATTTAGTATTTGTCATAGCATGTCCTTTCAACTCTTCATTATTATAAACTATTCAAACTATTTTTTCAAGCGATTCAGATGAAATTCCAAGAATTTCTCGAATTTCTTCCATCGAAAGACTAGAGCGAGACTCTGCACCATCTAGAATCGTTGAAACTAGATTTCGTTTGGTGTCCTGTAATTCCTGAATTTTTCTTCAATAGTCCCCCGTGTAATCACACGATAAACTTTTACATTCCGTTCCTGACTCGATGCGATGAGCCCGACCAATAGCTTGGGCTTCTGCGAGATTCCACCAAAGATCCACTAAAAATAACAGTATTTGCACCAGTTAGATTGAGACCGACACCACCAGCTTTAAGAGAAATCAGGAAGGCTGATCTTTCTCCTTGATTAAAGGCTTTGGTCATCTCCTGACGTTCTTTTGCTGGAGTTGAGCCTGTGATTTTTGAAGGACTCCATTCCCATCTGGTTCAGTTCTTGCTCGATAATATCCAGCATGCCACGGAATTGTGAAAATATCAGAACACGATGTTCACCGTCTTGGATCTGCTCCAACAGCTCACGTAAACTTTTCCAGCTTGCCGCTTTCCCCATCGTAATCATCCATAAAAAGCTTGGGAGTATCACAGATTTGACGGAGTCGCATAGACCAGACAAAATTTCGATTTTACTACGATTGATTTCCTCCTCTGTTGCATGGAGAATTCGCTCCTGCATTTGCTTGAGCAGAGCTAGATAAATCGTTTTTCTGGCTGTCTGCGAGTTCATTACGATAAGAAATCTCAATCAAATCAGGAAGCTCCTGCAAGACTTCTTCTTTCTTACGCCTCATGACAAAGGGTTTAATATAGCGCAAACTGTTTCTGCCGGCATCTTCAAAAAGCTTTCTTGCTCGGTAATAAGCCCGGAAGGACGATCTGAAAAATTGACCAAAGTTCGCCGAGATGATTTTCAATCGGCGTGCCAGACAAGGCATAAGTCCGCTCCACCTCAAATGCTCTCAGATATTGAGCAATCTTGCTCTGGTCATTCTTCATGACCTGTGCTTCGTCCAATATCAAATAGTCAAAATGAAGTCCTTGATACTCTTCAACATCTTGTCTGAAGGAAGCATAGCTGGTAATGGTAATCTGATGGTCTTCTGCAATCACAGCATCTCGAACATTTTTTTCAGACCATACACAACAGCGACATCTAAGTCTGGAGCAAATTTGGCAAACTCATCGCCCAGTTGTAAATTAACTCGACGGCGCCAAAATCAAAACTTTCTTAGACTTGGTCAAATGAGCAGCCAAGAAAGAAATGGTCTGAAGGGTCTTTCCCAAGCCCATGTCATCGGCTAGAATGCCACCAAATCCATATTTATTCAGCATGGATAGCCATTTTTACACCCGTTCCTGATAATCTCGAAGCTCTGCCTGAACTTTCAGCTTAGGCAGAGGAAAATCTCTGGGTGGGTCAAATCATAAGCCAGCTGGCGAAAATCCTGCGCCAAGTCAACCCTTTCCTGATCTTTGAACAATTCAGAGGTTGATAGGCAGCCAGGCTATGCGTTTGGATGACCCCATTTCGGGAGTGTTTGCTCTCAATTGTTGCGTAGGGTCTAGCTGATTCGCTTTACTATTCTCATCAAAAATCACAACCTGACCCGTCTTGCTGATAAAGTAATCCTTTGACTCATCAGCGAATCTAGGACATCATCTACTTCAGACTGGTCGATACCAGTAAAATCAAAGCCGATATCCAAGAGCCCTCCATTCATACTGATGGAAACCTTCGGAGGTGCTGTTTGTGATGACTTTGCAGCTCATCTGACAAGTAGACATTACCCAATGCTCTAAAGCGCGGAATCAAGACAGAGAAGAAACGGTAAATTTCTTCGGGTCGTAAAGGCGGACGCTGGCTGATAAAAATCATCTGCAAACCTGCCTCCAGCATTGCTTTTCAAAAAACTTGCTGTTCCCGCTCAAAAATTACCGCAAGGGTAGGGTTTTCTCAGCTCTTCACGACTGGTGACAGTCTGACTACCATAATCGAAAGACAAGATCCAGCAATGCTTGTCAGTCCCTAAATAAAAATTGAAATTCACGGTAAAATCATGAATGAACAGTCGCTCAGGTGCTGTCACACGCTCAATTTTTAAACTCAAGCAGACTCACTGCCAGTTTGGACTGCTCAGACACATCAAACTGCAGGCGCTTGACGCGCTCTTGCTCAATCGGCAATTCCCTGCAATGCCTTGACTAACTTGGTCTGCTGAGCTGTCAGTTGATAGAAGGTCTGATTATGAAAGATAAATTGCCCCCATAGAGCAGCTTATAATTCTTTTCAGATATCAGCAGATCAAAAAGTTTTTCCTGTTCTTGCACCTCAAACTGATAAATCTCCGCCTCTTCATGTAAATCTTGGAAAAATACCTCAGCATAATCATAAAGAGCTATATTCCAAACGAAACGAAGTGAGATTCATCAAGCGAGTCACGCCTTCCTCGAAAAAGACTGGCTGGAAAAATAAAGGTGCCGCCCAGCGATTGGGAAAGACCAACGAAGAGTCCTGTCCCTTATAATCCGTCACCAAGCCTCGTAAAAATTCTAGTAGGTCTTGACTAGCTTCATCAAAAATTCTCTATTCGGACAGGCTCATAGTAGTTCTTACCAATTTGATAATGCCCACCCTTATTCAAGGTTCTCAAAAAGAACAAAATATCACGCACTACATAAGAGCGCTCATCCGGCAGACGGCTAATCCGCAGGCTCCATAAAAATTGTCCTGTGTAAGCATCTTCCTGTCCAGTCGCTGATAGCTCATAACGCATTTGCTGACTGGATTTATCTAGCAAAATCTTATCCAAAAAAAGGCTACCAAAAAGAAACCAATTTCTGGGCTTCCTGACTAGAAGACTCTTTGTCTGTCATCTTCGCCAGCAGATCTTTACCCACCGAATCATTTTTCAAAAATATTCCAAGGCAGCCAGATGGGCACAGTACTTCTTCTTTTTGAAAAATCACAGGAGCAGAAAACTGCATCATCATCTCAGACTATAGCGTAGATTGTACTGATCCACGCGCGTGTATAAAAAGGAATCTTTGACGTCAAGAATTTCGACTTTTTTGCTGTCACAGAGGGCAATTCCTTCCGTTCGAATTTTACCCGAATTAATTTAGCCATACCTACCACCCTAACATTTATCCCTTTATTATACCATAGGGACAGCTATAAAAATAAAATAGAATTTCTTTATTTGCAAACATTCTTTGAAGTAGAATAAGCGAGAGCTTTTCTCTACAACAAAGAGCCGTCCATTGGACAGCTCTTTTTACATTATTTTACTCTAACAAACCGATATCTCCATCTTCACGACGATAGATAACATTCTGTTGTACTATCTTCAACATCTGTGTAGATGAAGAAGTCATGTCCCAACAGATCCATTTGCAAAATAGCTTCATCTAGATCCATTGGTTTCAATATCAATAGTGCTTAGAGCGTACTACTTTTGGAAGATGCTACATCAGCGTCTTTCCTCACTAGAGCATCAGTGAACAACTGGCTAGTTGCAACCTTGTTCCGGTTTTTCTTTTCAATTTTTGTCTTATTCTTACGAATCTGACGTTCAATCTTATCGATAACCAGGTCGATAGATCCGTACATATCTTGAGAAACATCTTCTGCCCGAAGGGTAATAGAACCAAGAGGAATCGTTACTTCGACTTTTTCGCAGTCTTCTCACGGGTACACTTTTCAGATTTATCCGTGCATCAAGTTCTTGCTCTGCTTGGAAAATATTTCTCAATCTTCTCAAGTTTAGAAACTACGTAGTCACGGAGAGCATCTGTTACTTCTAGGTTTTTCACCACGGATACTATATTTAAGCATATAAGTACCTTCTTTCTAAACATAAATGTTTTTATTTATAATATCATTATAACGCTTTCATTCCTTTTTTTGCAAAATTTTTTTCTTATCTTGCGATTGAAAAATGACAATACTTCTTTTCACACCGGCTTCCAATAAGATTTGCTTGGCTAATTGTAAGGTTTTTTTCCAGTCGTATAGATATCATCATCAGCAAAGAATTTTTATCTGGCAGAAGGACATCTTTTACCAATGTAAAACATTGCTGGCTTTTTAAACGTTCTTGGCGATTTTTACTGGATTGGGCAGCGCATCCTGCTTTTCCAGCAACTGTTTATAAGGCAAACCAGCCGCTTGCAAGAAGCCTTCCACCCTGATTAAAACCTCGACTTTTGGTATTTTTCAGGGCTGACTGGAATAGGAAACCAGAGTATATTCTTTGAAGTTTCTGAGACTTTTTGAGAACTTCCGCAAAAACAAATCTCAGAAGATAATCTCCTGAAACTTGTATTTGCTGAAGAAATCCTTTCATCAAATCATTGATAAAGAAAGCAAGCCTGATGCTGCACCAAATAGCCTTACGTTTCATATTTGACAATCCGAGCAGATTCTCGCTTCCCCATCCTTCCAGCAACGTGGGCAATGGATAGAGGAAATCGCTTCAAATCCTGCTCGACAATGTTTACAAATTGTATTTTGCTCTTTTTGTAATAAAAATCAAGGAAGAAAAAGTCCTATTTTTCTTCTACTGCCTGGCTGCATAACAAGCAATTTCTCATAGGCCGGCCTCCTTTGTTCATCAGTTTGATTTCACGAATCGCTTTTTCGATTGAATGTGGTACCATCGTGAAAGAAGAATAAATCTCCCGTTGGCCTCTCCATACTACGTCCCACTCGGCCAGAAATCTCGAACCAAGGCGCTGACGACTAAAGAGGCGATGGTTGGCTTCCAGAACAAAGACATCTACAGGAAAGGTCACACCACGCTCTAGGATGGTCGTCGTGACTAGAATAGTAATTTCGTTTGCGAAACTCTTCAACGATTTCTAGACGATTTTCAGTTGTCGAAGCCACAAATCCGACTCTTTCCGCTGGAAATATCTCCTCCAAAACTTGCGCAAATTCTTGACCTCTTTTGATTTCCGAGGCAAAGATCAGTAAGGAAAGCCCTGTTTTCTCTGTCTCTCGATATAGTCAGTTTAGGCGGCAATTTCTTTTTCGCCAAATATTTTTGAAAATCTGCCAGCCAAACTTTTTGGGGCACAATCAAAGGATTCCCATGGAAGCGCCGAGGAAGACTAAGGCGTTTTTAATTCTCCTTTTGGACTTTTTATCCAGCTCATCCGTCGAAGTGGCAGTTAAGAAAAATTGTCGTTCCTTCTCCTTGACCGACTGCTCCACGGCATGGTAGAGCACAGGATTGTCCACATAAGGAAAAGCATCTACTTCATCACAATCAACAAATCAAAAGCTCGATAAATTTGAGGAGCTGATGGGTAGTGGCAATGACCAGGGACTGCGAAAAATATGGCTCGGATTCACCATGCAAAAGAGTGAAATAGGACAGGCAAAATCCAGCTGGAGCCGGCGATAAAGCTCCAAACAGACATCAATCCGAGGGCTGGCTAGACAAACAGCACCTCCATGGTCAATCACTTCTGCAATCACCTGATAAATCATTTCCGTTTTGCCCGCCCCAGTCACTGCATGGACTAGGCTATTCTGCTTGAGCAAATCTGACTCTAACAGTCCCTGAGAAACTTTCTCTTGAAAGGTCGTTAATTGTCCCTGCCACTGAGTACCTGATTTTGGAAAAAGCTTTCCTGTGGAAAATAGTAGAGTTCTTGATCACTCCGAACTCGCCCCAAAATCAGACATTCCCTACAATGGTAGGCATTGACAGGTAGCTGGTAGTTCTCCTTGTCCACTTGAGAACCACGCAGCCGCAAAATAATTTCCTCCTTTCCTCTCGCATACTGAGCATCTGCTGGCCTGCAGCGCAGCTCAGGGGCTGAGCTGATCCTTTGTAAATATCCTACCTAGGCAATCTTTATTTCTAACATACTTTTTATTCGTAAAACTTTTTGGAAAAATCCATTTTGTGTACAATAAAACTATGGAATATAGAACAATTAGACAAGACGGTCAAGCCCGGGAAGAAATTAAAAATCTCGCTTCATTTGCCACGCAGCGCGTTTACTCAGAAGAGGAAGCCGTGGATTTTATTGCTGCCATCAAAAAGAGCACTATAAAGCCACTCATAATTGCTCTGCTTTTTGATTGTAGGGGAGAAAAAGCGAGATCAAACGAACTAGTGATGACGGTGAGCCCAGCGGTACAGCGGGCGTTCCTATGCTCGGTGTCATGGAAAATCACCAACTGACCAATGTCGCTTTGTGGTCACGCGCTATTTTGTCGGGATCAAACTAGGGAGCTGGTGGGCTCATTCGGGCTTATGCAGGTAGTGTCGCCTTGGCAATCAAAGAAATTGGTCTCACTCGAAATTAAAGGAACAGGCCGGTTTGCGTCTCAAAATGTCTGACAGCCAGTACCAAAACTTCGATAACTTTTTGAAAGCCGAAGATCTGACCGAATTCGATACAGAGTTTACAGATCTAGTGGCTACAACCATCTATATCGACAAGCAGGAAAAAGAACCATTAGAACGAAATTAGTCGAATTTTTCAATGGCAAAATCCAAATTGATGATCAAGGTTTGCGCGAGGTTGAAATTCCTTTAACAGTTGAATAATCTTAACAGCTAGGCCTAGTGATAAAGAATTTTTATCATAGTCATAGCTTTTTGATATTTTTACAAAGTACACTTTCAGCTTTATACTAGTCTCATTAAAGTATTGGTAGGAAAAATGGCAAATATTTATCAAAAATATCACAGAATTAGTTGGAAGAACGCCAATTGTTAAACTAAATAATATCGTCTCCTGGAAGGAGCAGCTGAAGTTTATGTCAAGTTAGAAGCCTTCAACCCCGGCTCTTCTGTCAAAGACCGGATTGCTCTCAGTATGATTGAGGCGGCTGAGCACGATGGCCTTATCAAGCCTGGCGACACTATTGTGGAAGCAACAAGCGGAAATACCGGTATTGGCCTTTCATGGGTTGGAGCAGCTAAAGGCTACAAAAGTTGTCATTGTGATGCCAGAGACCATGAGTGGAGCGCCGCAAGATTATCCAAGCATATGGAGCAGAGCTAGTTTTGACTCCGGGAGCGAAGGAATGGAAGGGCAGCTATCGCTAAGGCAGAAGAAATTGCTCGAAGAGCGAAATGGCTGGTTGCCACTGCAGTTTATCAATCCGGCCAATCCAGAAGTTCACGAACGAACAACAGGAGCAGAAATTGTCGCTGCTTTCGGTGAAACTGGACTGGATGCTTTTGTCGGTGGTGTGGAACTGGGGGACTATCTCTGGTGTCTCTCATGCTCTTAAAAAAAGCGAATCCAAATATCCAAGTCTCATGCAGTCGAAGACAGACGAGTCTGCTATCCTTTCTGGAGAAAAACCTCGTCCGCACAAAATCCAAGGACTCGGCTGGATTCATTCCAGAAACCTTGGATACAGCAGCCTATGATGGTATTGTCCGCGTGACTTCTGATCAAGCACTAGAGTTAGGACGCTACATTGGTGGTCAAGAAGGTCTCCTGTCGGAATTTCATCTGCTGCGGCTATTTTTGCAGCCATTGAAGTCGCTAAAAACTAGGAGCTGGCAAGAAAGTCCTTGCCCTTGCACCTGATAATGGTGAACGTTACCTATCTACTGCTCTCTACGAATTTGACGCTTAATCGTGAAGATAGTTAACAAAAATTCCTACCTGTTTGGGTAGGAATTTTTACTCTTTTTGTTCTTTCAGAAAAAGCTTTGGCTTCTTTATCCAGATTGGCAATTGCTTACCCATAGGGCGCAAATCCAATTTTACAACGATCGTTTTGAAAAGCGATGCCGTCTCGTAAACGATGTTTTTCTTCCTCTAAAGTCCGCATTGACAGGCTGGCCTTTAGCAGAAAACTCATCATAATCTACTACCTGCACAAGAACCTGATCACCAATTTTTCAAAATATCGTGAATATTGTCAATATAGCCCGTCCGAATCTCAGAAATATGAATGAGCCCGATCAGACCGCTTTCTAGTTCGACAAGGCACCGTAGGGCTGAATTCAGTAATCTTGCCCTTTAACTTATCTCCGATTTTCATTAGTCTATAACCTCAATCGTCTCAACGACAACATCCTCAAGTGGTTTATCCATTGAAGCTGTCTCAACCGCTGCAATTTTATCCAAAACTTCATAAGATGGCTCATCCACCAGTTGACCAAATACAGTATGTCAGCGGTCCAAATGCGGTGTCCCGCCCTTGCTAGCATAAACTTCAGCGATTGGCTTCAGCCATCCTCCACGAGTCAATTCCTTGGTTGAATAAGGAAGACTGCTATTTTGGACAATAAAGAACTGACTGCCATTGGTATTTGGTCCAGCATTCGCCATGGAAAGAGCCCCACGAATATTGTAAAGCTCAGGTGAAAACTCATCTTCAAAGCGTTCACCGTAGATGGACTCTCCACCCATGCCAGTACCTGTCGGATCGCCACCTTGAATCATAAAAATCTTTGATAACTCGGTGGAAGATTACTCCATCATAGTAGCCATCCTTTGATAAGGCAATAAAGTTGGCAACTGTTTTGGAGCGCTTGATCTGGGAATAGTTGAATCTTCAACTCACCATGATTTGTCTTGATCTTTTGCAACTGGGCCTTGAACCTCATCAAGATGGAGCTGTGGGAAGGTCAATTCTTTCTCCACCATGCCCAATTGCTCTAAGGCGTCAAAGATGCCGTCTTCTTCGACCGTTTTTGTGACGAAATCAGCTTTTTCTTTAGCTCTTCATCGGAAACTCCCATAGCAATGCTGAGTCCCTGCATAGTCAAACAACTCTAAATCATTAAGTCCATCGCCAAAAACTAAAACATTTTCTGGCTTGAAACCGAGGTGCTCCACGACTTTGGCAACGCCAGCTGCCTTTTGAAACTTCTTTTCGGTACGACATCCGATGAATGCTCATGCCAACGCACCATACGGAGAGACTTGACCAAATCTTCTGGCAACTGCAAACTGTCACCTACATCCTCAAAAGTCCACATTTGATAGATTTCATCGATCTTGGTAAAAATCAGGATTGACAGCTAGATCTGGATAAATGATATCAATTGCTGACGAAATCATAGGATTACGAACAGACAAAAGCCGCTTCGTGACTGCCTACCAAACCGTACTTAATTCCCACTTCCTTGGTCCGGAAATGTGGATTCCACGCATTCTTGCGGAATGACCGTTTTTGCAATGACTTCGCCTTTTCTATTTTTCAACATAAGCCCCATTCAAGGTAACAAAAAAATCAGGATCCAAGTCACGAATTTCTGGAACGACTCCAAAAATGCCACGACCAGAAGCAATTCCTGTCAGAATTCCCTTTTCTCTCAGTTGCTTAAATACAACTTTGATCGACTCTGGGATGAAGCCCGTTTCCTTGACACGCAAGGTATCATCGATATCAAAGAAAACAATCTTAATCTTTTTCGCCTTATATTTTAATTTTGCCTTCATATTTTCCTCTTTCAATTTAATCTTTTCTATTATATCATTAAAAGTCATCTTGCGGAACAAGGTGATGCTGAAAAGCGTAGACAACTGCCTGGGTCCGATCGCTCACTTCTAGCTTAGACAAAATATTGGATACATGCGTCTTGACTGTTTTCAAGGAAATAAAGAGCTCATCAGCAATCCGCTGGTTTTCATAGCCCTATGGCTAAAAGCCCCAAAATATCCCTGCTCCCGCGCTGTCAAATCCTCATAAAGCTCTATATGATTTCGATGGTATTCGACCTTCTTTGGCTGACTTCTGTTTCAATGGCAAATTCACCCTTTGCAACCTTTCTGACGGCGTGAGAATTTCATCCGCACTAGAAGTCTTCAACATATAGCCACGAGCACCCGCATCCAAGACAGGATAGATCATTGTCCAGATAGGACGTTAAAAATCAAAAATTTTTGCCTCTGGCCATTCTTTTCAAGATAGCCAAAGTAGCATCAATGCCACTCATCTCTGGCATAACAATATCCATCATAATCACATCTGGACGGCTTTCCAGAGCCTTTTTCGACACCTTCTCTACCATTGGTAGCCTCTGTCACTTCTTCAATATCGTCCTGTAATTCAAAAAGCTTTTTAAGCCCAATCTGACCATTTGATGGTCATCCACTAATAATATTCTCATCCTTTTTCCCCTTCTAACAATGGAACACTGATTTCGATAGAAACTCCCTTTTTGGGAGCCGTTAGAATCTTCAAGGTTCCAGCCATATCATTCACTCGATCTTCAATATTTTTCAAACCATAACTCACGTCAGCCAAACTAGCTGGATCAAAGCCGATTCCGTCATCAGAAACCTTGAGCTTGAGTCTATTTGGCGTCTGAAAGAGATAGATGTCCAAACGACTGGCCTGAGCATGACGCAAGGTATTATTGATTATTTCTTGGATAATCCTAAAAATATGCTCCTCTATCTGCTTGGGCAGGCTGACCACCCTCATGCTTAAACTGGACAGTCAAGTCCGACTTATCTGTCAATTCTTTGATTAAGACATTCATGCGCCTCTACCAAGGTCCGATTTTCCAACTCTGTCGGACGTAAATGTAAGAGCAAGATCCGCAAATCTTTTTGCGCTGTATCCAGAATGTCCGCGATTCCCTTTTAGCTGCTGCTGGAGATTGTCTTTATCCAGACGCTCCACATTCCCAGCGACACCTGAAAGAATCATATTAGCAGCAAATAGCTCCTGACTAACCGTATCATGCAAGTCGCGAGCAATCCGCTTGCGTTCTTTTTCAATAATCTTCTCTTCCGCCTGCAAAGCCTGATTCTCAGATTTCTGCAAGTTTTTCGGTTAGACTGTCCACCTTTTCTTTTTAAGCGGACGAGAGAATCGTCCAATTCCACCTGCCCAGTTTCTTGCATGCCTCTGCCTTCTAAAATATCTTTTAAATTCTTCTGAACTTGAGAAAGAGACAGGTGCTGAAGGAAGCGCGCAGCAGCGGCCAAGAGGATAGTCAGCGCTAAGCCCAGAACCAGAACAAAGAAAGCAAAAGAACGAAGCAAGTCCAGATTATTCAGCAGCTTTTGCCATTCTAAATTAAAAAGATTAAAAATGTAATGAAAGATAATCCCTAAAACGAAGAAGGTATAGAGAAAAATGACCAAATAACTTGTTTTTCACTTTCTAACAACCTCCACATTTCCTAAAAAGCTGACCAAGACAATTTTTACAGTTTTGCTGGCCCGCTTATAGTCAGGCGTCGTCAGAGAAATCGTTTCATTGCGCAGCTTGCGTGGCGGATGATTTAAAAAAATTCAAATCTCCATATAAGGTATTAATCTGAAGCTGGATTTCCACATCTAAAGGGATAATAATCTTGGTATCCCCCAAAAGCCCTTACGAATCACGATGACATTATCATGATTGACCACAATGACATCTTCTAAATGAATGGTATCCTTGCCCATCATTCTTAAGAGATTGATATCATGAAACTGGCAGTCATCCTTTGAGAAATGCTGCAAATCCCCCAACCAACGATTTTTCAGCCCGAACCTCAGTCGCATCTTCAAAAGAAAAAGATGGGTTTCTTGATTTTCTTTATAAAGATAAGGATAGGCCACAATCATGCCGTAAATCAAGGCGAAGAGGACAGCGGCAATAACAAAAAGGATTGAGCATGACAATGAAAAAGAAGACAATCATGGTCGCAACCAATAGCGAATTGCCCTCTGCTTGCCAAAATAATAGTATAGAAACAAGAGAAAGAGTAGCATGATGAGAACAACACGCGAAAAAAATCGGCAGCCAGCATGGTAACCAGCGCCATTGATAATAGAATCGCTTCAACAAAGATGAATAATTGAACTTTCCACATAGCTATTCCCTTCCTTACATGTCTATTGTAACAAAAATTAAGCAAAAACCTCCGTCTGAGGCATGAAATAGCAAGATTATCCCTATCTTAACCAGCAGAACTTCTTGGTTCTAGACTTCTCTGCACTTTTTCCTCTAAAAAGCAAAAATCGCTTCAAATGCTGTTTAAGCAAAACAAACATTTAAAGCGATTTTTAGTTTATTTCTATTGTTCAGATAAACTTAGAAATGGACTTGAGCTTCCAAGCCAAAATGGTCACTAACGACTGGACCACGTTGACCATCAAACACAACAGCAGATGTTTCAATATTGAAATCTTTACTTGTAAAAATATAATCAATTTTTTAGGGCATCTTTGTTTCCTGCCCAGCCAGCGATATCGCCTTCAACCGTTGCTGCACCAATCGTTTGGACAGCCACCTTATGACTATCCTGAAGAGCAAGCGGGCTTTGAAGAATGTGCTGGTAACCCTCGTAATCAACAGGATTGTTAAAAATCTCCCATGAGGACAAGAGGAGTCTCAACTTGCAAGAGCTCAGATTCAAACTTCGCCCACTCTCCTTGGAAGCCTTTATCCCACCAAGATAAGTGACAAGAAGCAACCGTGATAGGCTGACCATCGAGCTCCGTTTCTGCCAGCAAGACTTTACGCGTATGATAGTCACTTGGATCATTGACATCAGACACCAAGAGTTCTCTTGCCTTCAGGGGTTTTCTAGACAGAATGCGACCCCTTCATTGTAAATATCAAACCCAATATGATTATAAGCCCAAGACCAGTAATAGTCCAGACCTGCCTCAGCTAGTTTCTCAACCAGACGCAGGGCATAGTGGTCCTGGTGAATCGGAATGGCGCCATCTACCGCATAATAGAAGGGAGCCTGAACAACCTGTTCAGACTCCACTAATTGATTGACTTCTGCAGGCAAATGACATCATATTTTTTTCTTGGAGAATCCGCTCAGCTAACTGATTTAGCTTACTTTCTTGCTCTTCTTCCATCCAACTATGAGTATTTAAAGTCAGGAATTTTTGCCATGATTTCTCTTTTTCTATCTTACAATTCTACTTTTAGCCACAACTGTCTTAGCAGCGACTTTGCCGAATTTTTCAACTGTTACTGATTTGATTGCTGGAGCATTTGTGAAGACAACAACAGTTGCTGTTTCACGACCCTGCTTCTTTAATAGCTGCCAAATCTGCTGTTACCAAAAGATCACCTGCAGCGACTGTTTTGTCCTTCTGCTACATGTACTTCAAATGGTTTGCCTTCAAGGCTAACAGTATCAAGACCGATATGAACAAGCACTTCAAGACCAGCTTCAGTCAAGAGACCAAGAGCATGCTTTTGTAGGGAAGACGCTGTCACTTTACCAGCTACTGGGAGTAAATTTTGCCATTTTGCTGGCTCAACCGCAAATCCGTCACCCATCATTTTTTTGTGAGAAAACTGGATCTTTCACATCTTCCAACTCAACAACTTCACCATCAGCAACTGTTTCGATTGCTTCTGTCACGCCTTTGTAGCTAACTGCTGCAGCTGCAGACTCAGCTTTTTGACTTGGCAAAGTTTCAGGAATCACTTCTCCTGAATCCAACAAGTCTTGAATATCGATTTAAGAACGTCAGCTTTTTGGACCGTAGATTGCTTGAACGCCTTGACCTTTTCATAACCAAGCCCATAGCGCCTTCAGCTTTCCATTCTTCTTCAGAACCAACTTTTGTTGCGTCCTTAACAGTCACACGGAGACGAGTCATACATGCATCAACATCAACGATATTAGCACGGCCACCCAGCAGGTTAATGACATTCACTGCTTGAGAAGCTCAGCTACTTTTTGACCACCATTTGTTCTGATGAAGCAGCTTCTGAACCTTCAGCTGTTTCATAGTTACCATTACGTCCTGGAGTTGCATAATTGAATTTCTTTGAATCATGAAGTTCGCAAATGAAGTACATGATTACAGCAAAGAGAACTGTTACCCAGATAAAGTTAATGATATCCATACCCAAACCAGCATTGATAGCCATTGGAGTACGAGTCAAGAATTCGATAGACCCGAATGAGTGCACACGAAGGTTAACAATGTCCGCCATAGCAAAGGCAGCACCTTGTACAAATGAGTAAATCAAGTAAAGTGGAGTTGCCACGAACATGAACATGTATTCGATTGGTTCAGTAACCCCTGTCAAGAAGGTTGCCAAAGCAGTCGCAATCATCATACCTTTGTATTGATGTTTCTTGTCAGCATCAACATTGCGATAAATAGCTGCGGCAACACCCATCAGGATACCAAATGAACCGATCATTTGTCCAACTTTGAAACGAGCTGGGTGAACTGTATCAAGCAAAGGTTTTGGTAAGCAGTAGGATCAGCTGTCTTAGTACCAACCAAGTCATTTACCCAAGCCAACCAGAGTGGATCTTGACCAAATACTTGAGTACCTTTAGCAGCACCAGTCAATACTTCATAAGTTCCCCCAAGTTGTGTATAGTTCATTGGGATAGTCAACATGTGGTGAAACCGAAATGGAAGCAAGAGACGTTCCAAAGTACCGTACAAGAACGGTGCCAAGATTGGAGCAGTATCTTTGTGAGTTAGCAATCAAATACCAAAGTTGTTGATACCTGTTTGAACAACTGGCCATACAAATGACAAAAACAATTGCTACGATTACTGAACGCCAGAATAACAACGAACGGTACAAAACGCTTTACCATTGAAGAATGACAAAGCATCTGGCAATTTACGGAAGTTGTAGTATTTGTTATAAGCTGTTGCTCCGACAAAACCAGCGATAATTCCGACGAAAACCCCCATATTCAAAGCAGGAGACTCAAGGACACTGATAAAGTAATCAGAAACCTTGATGCTTCCTCCTAAGAGAGTGCTAACCACTGCTTTTAGAATCTTTTCAGCATATCGCTTGATACACCAAACATAACCCCAGTGATACGGTTAATCAAAATGAAGGATAAACCTGCCGCAAAGGCACCACCAGCACGTTCTTTCGCCCAGCTACCTCCAATAGCGAGAGCAAAGAGGATATGCAGGTTTCCGATAATCCCCCAACCAATTTGTTCTAAAACACCACCAGTAGTCACTAGAAAAACCTAGTTCAGGGTTGATCATCGGAATTGACTTACCAATACTGATCATCAAACCTGCTGCGGGCATAACCGCAATAACCACCATCAAAGCTTTACCGAATTTTTGCCAAAATTCAAAGCTAAAAATGTTTTTGAATGAATCTTTCATCATCCAGACCTCCTTATATTTTACACAAACTACTCCTTGATGAAATCGTTTGCATTGAATAATACTATTATACCACTATTTTTTTAATTTTGTAAAAGGCTTTTATAAAAATTATTTTGGAACTTTTTCCTATATTTAGTGGAATAATATATAGAATAAGGTGAAATTTTTAGTATGCAAGCGATTGCGTATATTTCCATAAATTTGCTGAAATGACAATAAAAAGCCGAGAAACATTCAATTCTATGTTTCTACAGCTTCTTTTTATTTATATTCTTTTTATAGCGGTCAGCTTCTGCCTGATTAGCCCAGACATAGTGACCAGGACGGATCTCAACCATGCTAGGTTGATCCACTGAGTAGTCATGCTGCTCTGGATCGTAAACCTTTAAGACCTTTTTGCGCTCCAAAATTGGGTCTGGAATCGGCACAGCAGACAAAAAGGGACTGCGTATAAAGGGTGGATTGGATTATTAAACAGTTCTTCTGTCTCTGCCACCTCAACGATAACCCCTTTATAGATAACAGCGATTCGATCTGAAATAAAGCGAACTACAGAAAGATCGTGAGCGATAAAGAGATAGGTCAAACCAAGTTCTTTTTGGAATTTTTTTCAAAAGGTTCAAGACTTGCGCACGGACTGAAACATCAAGGCAGAGATTGGCTCATCCGCAATGACGAAATCTGGCTCCATGACTAAGGCACGAGCAATCCCAATCCGCTGGCGTTGACCACCAGAAAATTCGTGGGGATAGCGTGTCAAATGCTCAGCTAAAAGACCAACTTCACGAATGATATTCTTAACCTTTTGCTGACGGTCTTCTTCATTTTTCAAAAAGATGATAGTTATAAAGACCTTCTGAAATGATATAGTCAACCGTAGCACGCTCATTCAAGCTAGCAGCTGGGTCTTGGAAAATCATCTGAATCTTACGGATCAATTCAGCTTCATCAGCTTTGGGATTGCTTCCCGTTGATCTTTTTCCCTTCGTATAAAAATCTCACCTGCACTGGTATCGTTCAATCCGATGATAGCACGGCCGATGGTTGTCTTACCAGAACCAGATTCACCTACTAGGGAAAAAAAGTTTCTCCTTTATTGATAAAGAAATTCGCATTTTTTTACAGCTACAAATTTCTTACTTCCTTCGCCGAAGGAAATTTCTAAATCTTTAATTTCAACTAATTTTTCAGTCATTTCCTTCCTCCTAAGCTTCTAAGTGATTGAAGCCCATTTTTGAACGAATTTTTATCATGAAGGTTTTCGATAATAGCTGGCTTCTCAACTCTTGGTGCATCTTCGTGCAAGAGCCAAGTCTTAGCCCAGTGCGTATCGGAAACCTGAAAGACAGGAGCTTTTTCTTCGAAATCGATAGCCATTGCATAGTCCGAACGAAGCGCAAAAAGCATCCCCTTTAATGCTAGTATATAGCGATGGTGGTGTACCCGGAATCGAGTAGAGTTCACCATTTGCTTCAGCTAACTGCGGCAAGCTAGACAGCAGGCTCCATGTATATGGATGCTTTTGGATCGTAGAAGATTTCTTCAACTGTTCCATATTCAACGATTTCGCCAGCATACATAACCGCCACTTTATCAGCAATACTTGCTACAACACCAAGGTCATGGGTGATAAAGACAGTCGTAAAATGGTATTCTGCCTGCAATGACTTGAGCAAGTCAATGATTTGGGCTTGAATCGTCACATCGAGAGCCGTTGTTGGCTCATCACAGATCAGAATATCTGGACGACAAGCCAAGGCGATCGCGATAACAATCCGTTGGCGCATCCCACCAGAATATTGGAATGGATACTCTTCAAAACGTTTTTCAGCGTCTGGAATCCCAACTTTAGTCATGTAGTCAATTGCCATTTCTTTGGCTTCTTTGCTTTGTTTTTCCTTGGTGTTTGACGATTACTTCGGTAATTTGACTTCCGATTGTATTAATCGGATCTAGACTAGTCATCGGATCTTGGAAAATAGTCGCAATTTTAGCACCACGAATTGGTTCCCAGTCTTTGTTGCTCTTTAGGGCAGTCAAATCGGTTCCTCGGTAATCAATCGTTCCTTGAGCTACACGGCCATTTTTCTTCCAACATTCCAGTAAATGTTTTTGTCAAAACAGATTTACCAGAGCCAGATTCTCCAACCAGAGCTAGAACTTCACCTTCAACTAGGTCAAGGGAAACGCCTCGAATGGCAGTCAATACTCTGTCACGAACGTCAAATTCCACGACAATATCGCGAGCAGTCAATATTACATTTTTTTATTTTTGTCATATTTACTCCTATCTATGTGTCCGTGGATCACTTGCATCGGCTAAGTTTTGACCAACTACGAAGAAGGACAGGGATACCAAGATCAAGGTTGTCAATGGAATCCAGAAAAGGTAAGCGTTGGTTGTTACGTTTTGTGAATAGTCGGAAATCAAGTGTCCCAAACTTGGTACTGTTACAGGAAGACCAAGTCCAAAGAAGGATAGGAATGCCTCGTAAGAGATAAAAGCTTGGAAGCATTTGAGAAGTTGTCGTCACAATAACAGATACCAATTGGGGCATGATATTCTTGGTCACAATCTTATATGTCGGAGTTCCCAAGGTACGCGATGCCAAGTTATACTCCAAATCACGGTAACGCATAATTTGAATACGGATCGTATACGCAATCCCTACCCAACCAGTGATGGTCATGGCAAAGATCAAGTTCCAGAAACCAGCACCGATAGAATAGGTCAAGACAATGACAATCAAGAGGGCTGGAATATTTGAAATGATATTGTAGACTTCCATCATGACACGGTCAACCGCTTTGGAAATTCCCCAGATAGCACCAATAATAATTCCGATAATCAGGTTAATGAGTGTTGCGATAATCGAAATCAGAATAGAATTCCGAGCACCAAAACCAAAACACCGTCAAACAACGATTTACCATTACTGTCTGTACCAAACCAGTGTTCAGCATTTGGTTTGATATAACGCATACTAAAGTCATTTACCTTGCTGACATCATTGAAATCGAAATTCGAGAACATTGGATAAATGAAACTCATCAAAACGATGGCAATCAGAATCCCTAACATGATCGTCGTTGATTTCTTTTTCAAGAACTGACGCATAACGGAGCGCCAGTATGAATAAGCTGGAGCATCAATCGTTTCAGAGGCAAAATCGTCACGTTTGACAAATTGGAATTTACTTTTTATCAATTGTAGCCATTATTTACCTCCTTTAGATGTTAATTTAATACGTGGGTCAAGCATTGTCATCAAGATATCACCAACTAAGAGGGCAAAAATTGAAAGACAGGTGAAAATGAATACAAGACCAACTACCATTGAGTTATTTGATGCCTTAACAGAATCAATCAGCATTTTTACCCATACCGGAAAGGCGAAGACAGTTTCTGTCAGGGTCGCACCTGCAATAACACCAACGATAGAAGCTGGAATACTAGACACCAATGGCACCATAGCATTTTTGAAAATGTGCTTGTTCGAAATTTCTTTCTCAGAAAGACCTTTGGCACGAGCAAAACGAACAAAAGTCTTGGGATTGTAAGTCAATCATATAACGACGAATCCAGACAGCTGTCACAGGTGCGCTTAGAAGTCCAAGAATCAGCGATGGCAAAACATAGGAACGCCAGTCGCCTGCTCCCAAAATTGGGAAGGAATCTGGAGTCCAATAGCTGAGCCAGCCAAACGAACAATATAAACAAGGGCGATGGTTGGCAGTGACATCATGAAGGTCAAGCCACCTGTTGAAATACTATCAAACCAAGTATTTTTCAAACAGAGCCATATAAGAACCAAGAGGAACAGCAATCAAATAAAGAAAGCGCCACACAATCAGACCAATAATAGATGAGCTGACAATCATCGATGGGTTTTTGATAGTTATTCTTGGTTGCAGTGTAAGCATCTCCCTTGCCATATTTAGCAATATCCTGCGAGTCTGCCTTACTTGGAGTCTTGTAGGTACGAGAGTAATATCTACAGCAGAAGTTTTTCTTACCTGTTGGGAATTGAACTTCTGATGATTTTTGTTTGACCTTGTCCTTGGGAAATAACTTGCAATACAGGCGTATTCGCATAAGTAGGATAAGAATTTCCTAGGTTCAAACTAACAAAGTTTTTGGTGAACAAATGGGAATTGGCCATTGAAATATAGAAGATATTTATGACGAGTACCAGAACCTACGACTGACCAACCAATGGCAGGGTCATTTTCGATACGGATGTAGCGCTTAAGATTTGGATTTTTCCTCATCTTGAATCGCATTTGGATGATCAATCTGAATCAAATTAGCATAGAACTCAAGTACACGCTCGTAAACTGGAACTTCACGAACAGCATAGAATTCTTTGCTTTCTTTTGAATTGATACAATTTCCAACCTTTGCCAAGTTTTTTTCAACATAGGCTCGTGAGATCTTTTTATTCTCATCGGTTGCCTCAGTAGTTACAGATTTGTTTTCCTTCTTGGCTTTTTCCTGTAACTCTTTGTATCATAATAGTCAATATAACCCATCCGTTCATAGACTGTATTTTCATAGTTTGTCTTTTTTATCTTCGGTTGTGGCTATCTTATTGTAGTTCGGGTCTTGTTTGAAAATCAATCTTCTCGGAACCATTGTATAAATAATGGTATAGGTCAAGGTCGTTACCAAGAAAATCGACACAATTGAGCGTAAAAATACTGCATAAAAATGTATTTCTTCATTTATCGTTTCCTTTAAATTTCAAAAAGAACTTTCTCTCGTTATTAGAAAGTTCTAGTGAACGATTTATTCTACATGACTTTCGAGATCTTTTTGTGCTTTCGCATTTGACTCTTCTTTTTCTTTCAGCCATTTCTTACGAGCGGCTTCGTAGTCTTTCTTCGTTACTACTTCATCTTTCACTTTAATACGTTTGAAGTAAGTAGAAGATGTCTTATTACCTGTTTGGGCATAAGCGCCTGAGAACGGCTCGATACGTGAGATAAATGGTGCTGCTCCTTGGTTTGCCATCAATGGAACAATAATACAGTTATCTGTCAACCAAGCTTGAGCCGCTGCATATTTTTCGTAACGAGTAGCAACATCTGAAGTTTCTTTACCAGCTTCATCTACCAAGCGGTCATATTCATCTAAACCAACTTGCTTAGCTGCAGCATTATCTGCTCCTTCAAAGCCAAGGTAGGGTTTTTGTTGTTTCAACTGCTGAAGTCTTCAGAATGTCTGTGTATGTTGATGGATCTTGATAGTCAGGACCCCAGCTAACGAGGACTGAAATATCCCAATCTTCAGCGGCAGCATTTGGTGCGTAGTAAGTAATATTGAAGAGGTCATCTTCTGACATTTGTTGGATATCTACCACTACATTTTCAGCTCCCAAAGCCTTTTCAACAGATTGCTTAAGGGATTGAGCACGGTTGATCAATGGTTTCGATGTTTGAGAAACTGGAAGATCTAGATGGATTGAGAATTCAACTCCCTCTGCTTGCAAGGCAGCTTTGCTTTTGCAAACTCTGCTTTTTGCCTTCTCAGCATTATAGAGGTCCGTCTTGACCATCCTCAAGTTTAACACCTTTCCATTCGTCACCCAATGCAGCCACTTTTTCTTCGACTAGATCACCAAAAGATTTATCGCCAGCTTGAACAAAAGTTGGTGGTACAAAAGTATTGCGAACAGCGTAAGGTGCACTTCTTCACCATTGATCTGTGCTGAATAAGACTTACGGTCGATAGCAAAGTTCAAGGCTTGACGGAAGTCTTTGTTAAGAATCGCTTTCTTAGTAGCAGACTTCTGAGCATCTGTTGTTTTACTTGTGCGATTGTAACCTTGGCGGTCAAGGTTGATACTCATCACATTTACAGTAGCAGCTGGTGCAGTAAAGTAGATGTTGTCCTTAAAGTCTTTTTCTACTCCAGCATAGTTTGAGCTTGTAGGGTAGAGACGAGCTACTGTGTAAGCATCCGTCTTTAAAGTTGCGAGCAAGGGCATCTTGGTCTTGTCCATCAAAAGTAAAGACAACTTAATTGTGTCAATATGGACATTTTTCTTTATCCCAGTAGTTTCATTCTTTTTGATACTCAACAGCAGACTTAGCAGTGATAGACTTCATCAAGAATGGTCCATTGTAAAGGATAGAAGATGGGTCAGTAGATTGACCGAATTTGTCCCCCTGTTTCTTAAGGAAATCTGCGTTAACTGGTCAAAGAACTTGTGAAGTTGTTTTTGAATTCCACTGTGGTTCAGGTTGGTTCAGAGTATATTGAGAGTGTGGTCGTCAACTGCCTTAACTCCGACAGTAGAGAAGTCAGTTGTCTTACCAGTCACATAGTCATCAAGCCTTTGACAGATTGTTGAACAAGGTATAGGGCTTCAGATTTCTTGTCGGCAGCATGCTTGAGACCAGTCACAAAGTCCTGAGCTGTCACATCTCCGTATTCTTTCACCTTCTGAAGTATACCATTTAGCGTCTTTACGGATTTTATAGGTATAAGTCAAACCATCTTTAGAAACAGTCCAAGACTCTGCAATAGACGGTACAAAATTACCATATTGGTCATTTTCCAACAAACCGTCCACACCGTTTGTCACTAAGGTCAACTGTTGAAGCTTTACCAGATGTCACATAGTCCAATGTTTCTGGATCAGCAACATAGACATAGTTATAAGCTTTTAGATGCGCTGTTTCCTTTTGATGAACCAGAACAAGCAGCTAAAACACCTACTGAAAGAAGGCTAACCCCAGCTAAAGCTAATACTTTGCTTTTTTTCATACGAATTCTCCAATTTTGTTTTTTAGGTTTACTTAGGATTATAGCACAAGAAAGTAAAAAGTAAACTAAATTTTTCTGAATATTATGGTAGCCATGCAATAACTCTACTCTATTACTCGTGTTCATTTTTCCACTGCTATTCTAAGAAAAAACATGAAGTCTATAGACTTATTTAATAGAAGGTAGTATAGTCCGGATCATCCTTGAGTTCTTTAATGAATTTTGAACCAACTCCAAATCATCTGTAATCATCCCATCCACTCCTAAGCGAAAAGATTTGACGATACTATCCCTCATCATTAATGGTCCAGTCATAGAGACGTTTATCGGATTGCCAAAGTTTATTGACAAAATGTTCATCCAAGGTTGAATATTCCATGGTGTGTAGAAGCCTGAGTTCGTGGAAAGATTGTATTATAAGGCAGGATAAAAGCTGGGGATAGAAGAGTCATATTTGACTACCTGATCGATGACTTGGTAGTCCAAAGACTGAATCTGATGTTGATAAACCTTGATTTTGGCACCATACTTGCTCAAGAATCTCTCCATCATATCCTTGGAGTCTTTCTTGCTGGTCTTGATTTCTATCAGAGGCGCTGAAGCCCAGTTGATTGGCACGAGTAAAGTAATCGTCAAAGCTAGAAATCTTAGCCCGATAGCCATTTTCTGAAATCTCTAGCGAGATTAATTCGGCCAAGGTTGGGTCTTGAGGTTGGGCATCAAGGCCTGCCAACTGCTTCAGATTTGCGTCATGCATCATGACAAATTGCCCATCCTTGGTTTCTGCATCCATTTCTACTAGATCAGGCTTGAGCAAGGCTGTTTTTCTAGCGCTTCTACGGTATTTTGGTTCCATTTTCCCTCGAAACCCTCTATGGGAAATCGTAATCGGAACGTTCTCCAAAAGGGAAATTTAGATAGACATAGCCTTCTAATGCAAAGCTTAAGCTGGCAATAGTCAGGAACAAACCAACGCATTAGAGACAGGCCTTTTTCGTTAGATAGTCATTTAAGGTACGATCTGTCAGGGAAGGAGACAAATTTGAGAAGGAAATAGGACAACATAGCATAGTAGGCAAACTTAATCAGGACAAAAGCTACAATACCGCTAAAGAGGACAACCTCATTTGGTTGAGTGTTCGCGTACTGCTGTCCTAGTATAGCTGGAGTTGAGAGAAAAGTATAAAGCAGAAAGCTTTTGATAATAATCCAAAAAAGATGCCTAGTGTAAAAGAAAAGGCGGTTCTTAGTCTTGGACAGACTAAAGCGGAGTGCCTGAGGAACTGTTGCGTGCTCAAAAAGAGCTGTGGTAGGGCAAACATTAGTCGCACTGCCACCAGAAGCATGCCAACCACAAGAGTCCCATGAAAAACAGCGAACACAATATTATTTGCGAAATAGGTGACAATAAAATCCGGAACCAAAATTTTATTGAGATAGTAAATTTTTCAAAATTTGGCGCAAGAAAGGAAAAAGAAAGCCCATATAAAAAGTACGATAAAAGAGCATTTTTCCCTAGGCCAGCCTTCTTGACAATAGCAAAAACTATCCCTGAATGTTTTTCCAAGAAAAGCGAATACCGGTCTATTTTCTTTATCCAAGAGATTGCGAATCCCCATGAAAAATCATGCCGCTCTGGAAATAGGCGACAAAGAGATTGACCACAACGAGGACTAGAAAACCCAGACCGACCAGCCAATTAGAGCTGAGGACTGTCCGAGCATTGTTATAAGACAAAAAGAGATAGCCTGTCTGTTTGAGCAGGTATTCTGCTGCGTAGGAATTAAAGGAATCAAGCATACTCCATCATCATAAAGACCATGAAAAAGAGAACTAGGATCTTGTCTAAATTATGATAAAAGCGCTTAAAAGCTAAGTTTTTCTGGTTTCATCTTGTTCTTCTTTCAGAAATTTGTGCGAAAAAGGGTAGTCAAGTTACGAGTGGCTCACAGTGAGTCCGCTCCTGTTATTGCCATCTTGGCTCCATCCTTCTTTGACAAATAAATCCCAGCTTTTTCAACTGAGATTTTTCTTTCTTATTTTACCAAATAAACGGGCGAAAAATCCTTTGTTTTCCTGCTTTTGCACCTTCTCCTTGGCTTCATCCAGCTCCAAAGAAGGGTTTCCCGCTCGCTCATAGCCTTGGCTGTCAACTGCTGCTGCTGGTCCAGCTGCTTGTCTTTTTCAGCAATCTGACGTCCTTGACACGGAGTTGTTCGTCTTTCTTAGCCAGCTGGTTATCTTTAGCCTTGAGTTGCTCATAAAGGCGCAAAATCTCTAACATTTTTCATCCACTAAGATTTCCATCAACTGCGCTGTTTGACTTCTTCGCTGACTGGTTCATCTTCAAAAATGAGTCTTTTATAAATTTCTTCTAGCTTAATCAGGCCACTGCGGGTCACGACTATGACCCTTTTTCGACTTTTTCTGTATCTTCTGGCGGCAGGCGGCGACACGATTATTGATTGCCTGACGGCTGACTCCTAAAAATCTCCGGCCCAGCTCGCTGACTGTCTTTTTCAGTGCCACAATTTCCTCTGAAACTTTTCTAGATATAGTTACCCTAAATCTTATCATATCAAGGCTTACCTGTCCAAATAAAGCAGTGAAACAAGTATGTTGCTCCACTTTCCTAATCTTCTATAGTACAACTTGAAAAATTTCAAGCTCTGCATTTCTTCTTCTGTCAAGCGCCGCCATTGGCCCAGATCCAGACTTGGATCAAGCTGCAATGGTCCCATAGACAAAGCGCTGAAGGTCGGTGACTTCCCTCCCGCAAGCTAAAACCATCCGCTTCACCTGATGAAACTTGCCTTCTGAGAGCGTGATACGAACCAGACTGGTCTGCGCTCCTTCATTTCTTTCGATAATTTCGAGCTGGGCAGGCTGACAAGTGAAGTCTTTAAGCTCGATTCCTTGAGCAAAAACGCTCAACATCTGCCTGATCCATCAGACCGGCAACCTGAGCCTGATAAACCTTAGCCACATGGCGCTTGGGGACATCATAGCATGCGATAGCTGACCATTATTGGTCAAAAGTAAGAGGCCATGCGTATCTACATCTAACCGCCCCACAGGAAGACTTCTTTTTGACGGGCAGTATCGTCCAATAAATCTAAAACCGTTTTATGGCGGTCATCTTCAGTGGCAGAAATAACACCCTTGGGTTTGTTCAAGAGATAGTAGACAAACTTTTTCATATACCAGGGGTCTGACCATCCACCACAATCTGATCCGACCGCTCATCAATCTGTGTCTTGGCCAACGTGACCGCTGCTCCATTGACCCAGACTTGACCTTTTTTCAATAGTTGCTTGACTTGACTACGTGAGCCAAGCCCACTTTCCACTAAAAATTTATCTAGAGCATATTCTTCTCCTAAGCAGACTTTTTCTTGAGAATTCCGAATGCCAGCACTGCCATTAAAACCATCAGGCTTCCCAAAACGCCAAAAATAAAGGAAGCTTGGCTTGAAAATTGACTAATCAAAGACAAGAAAAAGGTTGTAGCAGTCGCTCCAGCACTGCAACCTAAAATCACAATCGAGGTTGCTTGATTCAAGGATTTACTAGGGATTCTCTCTGAAAGAATATGAAAAATCGCTGTCAGACTGACACTATAAACAAAGCCAGAAGCGATGGTAACCACACTCAAGAGCAAGAGATTGGGTACTAAACCAATCATGATCGCAGTAAGGCCAAAGGCCACTCCTGCAACCGTCAATAAATTTTTCCTTGAAATAATGAAGAAGAGGTGCAAAAAGACAAGCCTGCGGCAATACCAATCAACTGCATGCTTGAAAGAATCAAACCCGCCGTCTGAACACTACCCATACCAGACTTTTCAACCAGGCCGGGCACACGCACGTTGATGACCACATTCGTCAAGACAATCACCGCTGCTACTAGGGCTGGGCCGATTGTCAGAAACAACTGTGCAGCTGTCAGACCCTTGCCTTCCTGATGAGCCCTCATGATGCTTCTCTTCCTTGCCATAGGGACACAAAGAGCAGATAGAGAGTTAAAACAATCAGCCCTCGACGCATAGACCAAGAAAGAGATTTCCCAGCCAAAGCGAAGCAACTGGCTCACTCCAAGTGTCAAGAGAGCCGTCCCGACAACTTCAGCCGATCCACGCAGACCTAAGGTCTGAATCCGTTCTTTCCCTCATAGCGCTCGCTGATAATCGAGATGGCCTTGGCATTGAGCAAACCAACTCCCATACCAAAGATAAGCCGAGAGGCAAAAATCACCCAGTAGGTCTTATTCACGAGAGGAACAAAGCCGCAAAGAGAGAAAATCAAGAGCCCCGTCACAATCATCTTTCGTTCCGATAAATATTTCTCCACCAGGCCATTTAAAACGAGCATGAGCATAATCCCAGCCGATGGCAAAGAAACCAGCAGTTCTATCCAGCTTTCTGGCAGGTCTTTATAAAAAGCAAACATAGCCGATTGGGCGCTGGAAATCGAAAAAGGAGGTCGTCAACACTAAAGAAAGTGAGAGAATACTCACTTTTTTTCCATAAACTTTTTCATTCTATTTTCCTTTTAAAAATCGCACTCATTCTATCATACAGCTTTTTAGAAAAAGACGCAATCATCTTTTCTTAAAAATCATCCATTAAAAAGATTATTCTTTCGAAAAATTTCCCTCTGATAAAAGGACAAACCCTTTCTTTATTTCTGGCGGGATTTGTGCTATGATGAAAGAAAGAAAAAGGAGAGAATCATGTCTGTTAGTGATCGGTTATGGATAAATTAACCAAGGCAGCTCATTTGATCGATATGAGCGACATTATCCGTGAGGGGAATCCTACCTTGCGCGCAGTGGCTGAGGGAAGTCAGCTTTCCCCTATCTGATCAGGAAATCATTTTTAGGTGAGAAAATGATGCAGTTCTTGAAACATTCTCAAGATCCTGTCATGGCGGAAAAAATGGGGCTCCGTGGCGGAGTCGGTCTAGCAGCGCCTCAGCTGGATATTTCTAAGCGGATTATCGCTGTACTGGTGCCAAATCTGGAGGACGAAGAAGGAAATCCGCCTAAAGAAGCCTACTCACTGGCTCAGGTCATGTACAATCCTAAAGTTGTTGCCCACTCTGTGCAAGATGCTGCTCTGGCTGATGGAGAAGGCTGCCTATCGGTTGACCGAGAAGTGCCAGGCTATGTCGTGCGTCATGCACGAGTGACCGTGGATTACTTTGACAAGGATGGCCAAAAACACCGCATCAAACTCAAAGGCTATAATTCTATCGTGGTTCAACACGAGATTGACCATACCAACGGCATCATGTTTCTACGACCGCATCAACGAAAAAGATCCATTTGCAGTGACAGACGGCATGCTGGTGACTGGAATAAACAGATCATATATCATTATCAGAAAATACCTAGATACGTCTTTACGTCTAGGTATACTATTCTAAGTGCCTGATCCCAGAAAAGAGCCAAGAGGATCACAGCGCCCAGGACTGATGGAAGAATAGCTGTGTCCGCTAACATCGGTCCCCAATGGCCAAAAAAAGCAAATTGACCCAGTCATGAACCAAACCAGCCCAAGAGGATTTTTCCGATACAGCCCATACGCTCCCCTCGGCTGTGTAATAGCCCCAGCAATCGAGACCAATAATGAAAACCAGACAAACATACTACCAATCATATAGGATCCTTCTTTCTATGTTTCTAAGAATACTTTTCAAGAAGCAGGTGGAGCTGTCAGATTAAAAGTGCCCGTCAAAAACAACTTAAAAATCTTAGATTGCCCAATCTCCATTACGGAAGAGTAGTACGCGTGTTCCCGATCTTCACGGATACCATCAATATCCATTTGATTAGAGCCAATCATAAAAGTCCACGTGAACATCCGAACGGTTGAGGCCCGCAGCTGCAAGCTCTTCTTCAGCTCATCTCTGCTCCACCAACAACGCTGGTCGCATAGGCTGCACCGATAGCAAGTGGTTTGAAGCATTCTCATCAAAAAGGGTGTTGAAGAAGGTAATGCCTGACTGTGAAATCGGGACTTGGATCTGGTACCAAGGCACATTCACCCAAGCACGCGCACCAACATTTTTCAAAGATAAGGTCTTTCATGACCTGATCACCCTTTCTCAGCTGATAATATCCACGATCTGTCCATCCTTAAAGGTTACCTTAATACCTTCGATGATATTGCCATTATAGCTAAGCGGGCTTTTGTAGAAGTTACATAACCATCTGCCCGACGAAAGTCAGGCGCTGTGAAAGACTTCTTCTGTCGGCATATTTGGTAAGAATCCTTTCTCCCTGTGCATTGACTAGCACCAGCTGATTCCCAAACGATGGTTCTTAGGCAAGCCAAGTGTCAAAGTCATGTCCCAGGAGCTGTATAGTGAAGAGCATGAAAAATTGCTCCTCATTTGAAAATTTCTGCCTTGCTCTTTGAGATGAGCGTGTTCTTCCCGAGCCTGTAACAGGATCTTCTCTCATAGACACGGCAAGTTTTGAAGATTTGGTCCCAAAGGAGAGTCGACTGCTTCTTCATCGCTCACTAGCATTTGGAAAGACCTTTCTTTGGCCCTCAAGTCCTGCAGCAGCTGCTACAGTCCAGCTAACCTTGTTGGATTGGGTTGCGATCCGCATTGGCTTCATGGCTATCCCCATAGCTTTAGCAGAAGCCGATAATTTCTCAGCATCCACGCCATTCAAAGCCCCTGGGATCAGATGAACGAACACCCAAGCGGCTGGCTTTTCTTTTCAAGGAGATAGTTCATCTCAGCCACCTTATAGTCTGGAACATTGTCCAAACGCTCCATCGGCGCGTGGAGGAATTTCTCACGGTTGATGACATCATCCGTCCCACTGAACGATAACCTCATGCGCACCCCAAGGCATAAGCTTCTTTTCACGATCAAATGCGCTAACTCACGCTGCTCCACATCAATATTGAGCGCCACTGTGTGACCCGGTTGCACATTGATACCATTGGCAAACCAATAGTTTAGCGTATTTTTTTCTAAGTTTTCTTTTAAAATTTGGCAGAACCATAATGTTTCCTTTTCTTTTCGTTATTTTCTCTTTAAACAGGGATAGCAGACTAACCGCTGCCACCGTACCACAAATCAAAAGCGGTCATTTTCAAAAATCGTATCTGGATCAAACTCCAGCTGGTAATCAAACACCTTTTGCGCAGGCTTATCCTGAGCGGAAATAGTCAATTTCATAAAAACCTCTTTCTATATTTTTAGAAAAATTCATCAAAGAGACTCAACTGGTTATCCTCGGGCATATTTCCTAGAATACCCATGTCGTCCATTTTTTTCGACTAGGGTGCTAGAGAGGCCACCACGTTTGCGGAGCTCTGTCTTAGAAAGGAATTCGCCTTCTTCTCGCGCTCTAACCACTTGGCGGGCAACGTTATCGCCCAGACCATCCATGGCAGAGAATGGTGGGATAAGGGTATCTCCTTCTATGAGAAACTCGGTCGCATGGCTCTTGTAGAGATCTAGCTTTCCGAATTTGAAGCCCCGCTCTAGCATTTCATTGACGATTTCCAGAGTCGTATAAAGGTCAATTTCTACATTAGATGCTTCGTTGTTCTTGCGCTTTTCAGCGATTTCATTCATCCGGCGTTTGACGGCATCAAGTCCGCCACTCATGGTCTTGATATCAAAAGGCCTTAGCCCGGATGGAGAAAGTAAGCACAGTAGTAATAAATCGGATGATGCACCTTGAAAGTAGGCCACTCGCAAGGCCATCATAACATAGGCTGCCGCATGGGCCTTGGGGAACATGTACCCGATTTTTCCACAGGACTCGATGTACCATTCTGGCACATTGTTTTTCTTTCATGGCTGAGATGTAGCCATTTGCGCTCTTCTTCAGAAATCTTCAGCCAAAGGCCCTTTCCGCACGCGCTCCATGATCGTAAAGGCCATCTTTAGGATCCAAGCCCTTGTGCATGAGGTAAACCATGATGTCGTCCCGACAGCCGATAACAGTGGACAGGTCGGCAATCCCTCTGCTTAATCAAGTCCTGAGCATTACCCAGCCAAACGTCCGTACCATGAGAGAGACCAGATAGCTGTAAGAGCTCTGCAAATGTCGTCGGATGGGTCTCATCAACCATTCCCCCGTACAAAAGTTGGTCCCAAACTCCGGAATCCCCTAGCATACCAGTCGGCGTGCCGATTTGCTCCTGAGTCACACCCAGAATGTCTGTCCCAGAAAAGAGGGCCATGACACCAGCATCATCCATAGGGAATGTCATTTGGATCAATGCCAGACAAGTCCCTGAAGCTTCCGAATCATGGTTGGATCATCGTGTCCCAGAACGTCTAGCTTTTGAGGACATTTTCATCGATATCGTGGAAGTTGAAAGTGGGTGGTTTGCCATTCGGCCGTCACATCGTCAGCTGGGATATTGGACCGGTGTAAAAGTCATAAACATCCATGTAGTTAGGGATAACAACGATTCCGCCCTGGGTGTTGTCCAGTCGTCCTCTTGACTCCGGCCGCTCCTGCGCCAGACGCTCAACTTCGGCGTCTCAGTAGAACTTCCCGTAGTCGCGCTCGTAGCCTTTGACAAAATCCATAGGCCGTCTTAGCCGCAACGGTACCAACGGTTCCAGCCCGAAAAGCATACTCCTCACCAAAGATGTCCCGCACGTCCAAGTGGGCACTAGGCTGATCCTCTCCGGAGAAGTTCAAGTCAATATCGGGTACCTTGTCCCTCGTCAAATCCAAGGAAGGTCTCAAAAGGAATATCCTGACCCATTCTTGCTCAGCTTGTGACCGCATTTTTGGACAGTCCTTATCCGGCATATCAAAGCCAGAACCATAAGATCCATCCGTGATGAACTCGCTGTATTGGCATTTGCCACAGACATAGTGGGGCGACAAAGGATTAACCTCGGTAATCCCAATCATGGTCGCAACAAAGCTGGATCCAACAGACCCCACGTGAACCTACTCAGATAGCCCTCGCTCATTGGAGCGTTGTACCAGCATCTGCGAAGCCAAGTAAATCACGGCAAAGCCATTCCCCAAGATAGAGGTCAACTCTTTTTCAATCCGCAAGATCGACGATATCTGGCAGTGGATTGCCATAAATCTCAAAAGGCCTTTTTGATAGGTCAGCTCGGCAACTGTCTCCTCAGCCTTGTCAATGAAAGGTGTATAGAGATCGCCCTGACCACCTCTATCGGCTCAAAGGTCTCCGCCAGCTGATTCGGGATTGGTGATGACCAACTTCTAGCGAGTCCTCACCCAAGAAGGCAAATTCGTCCAGCATCTCATTGGTGGTTCGGAAGTGAGCCTTAGGAAGCGGAGCCGGCTGGGCATTTTCACCGTGACCAATGGTCCGGTTAATCATGGCTCCCTGACCGAGACTGCGGACGATAATCTCACGGTAGATTTCTTCTTCCGGCTCGATATAGTGGACGTTCCCCGTCGCAAGGACAGGCTTGCCCAAGCGATCCCTCGACCTCAATCAGATTGCTGAATAATGGTCTGCAGTTCTTCACGGTCCTTGATCTGCTCCTTGGCAATCAGCGGCTCATAGATAGCCGGTGGCATGACCTCGATAAAATCATAATACTTGGCTACTTCGACAGCCGCATCCACCCCCTGAGAGACAACAGCGTCATAGACTTCGCCTTCTGAGCAGGCTGAGCCTAAAATCAAGCCTTCACGATGGGCATCCAGCACGGTCCGTGGAATCCGTGGAACACCTTCGAAAATACTTGGTATTGACAGACTGACTAGTTTGAAAATATTCTTGAGCCCCGTCTGATTTTTCACATAAATGGTCGCATGTTTGACCCGAGCCTTCTTGTAAGAATTCTCATCGACCAGATCCGTATTCAGATCCTTGAGATTGGTCACACCATGCTTTTTCAGCTACATCCTTGATAAAGATAAAGAGAGGCGGCCCGTCGCTTCCGCATCATAGTTGGCCATGTGGTGGTGCTCCAGAGCAATCTGGAAACGCTTGGTCAAAGGCCCCAGACCATGACGCTTGTACTCTGGATAGAGGTTGCGGGCAAATTCCAGCGTGTCAATGACCGGCTGGGTAATTTTCGGCAGGCCATGACGCTCATAGTTGACATTCATAAAGCCCACGTCAAAGGTAGCATTATGGGCAACGAGGACACTGTTCTGGCAAAATTCCTGAAATTCTTTCAGCACTTGCTCAAGTGGTTTTGCATTGCGGACATGCTCATCTGTAATCCCGGTTAAATCCGTCGTAAAGGCCGAAAGAGGATGCCCAGGATTGATAAACTCATCAAACTCTGCGATGATATTGCCCTTATGCATCTTGCTGGCAGCGACCTGAATCAAGTCATTGTAGATCGCTGAAAGCCCCTGTTGTTTCCACGTCAAAGACTACATAGGTCGCATCGCTCAGCTCCATATCCACTTCATTGTAGACGATGGGCACCTGATCTTCTACAATATTGGCCTCCATACCGTAAATCAGCTGAATACCAGCTTTCTTGGCTGCCTTGTAGCCATGGGGAAAAGCTCTGCACATTTTCCATGGTCGGTAATGGCGACAGCTTTGTGGCCCCACTTGGCTGCCGTTGCAACTATTTCCTCTACCTCAGGCAGGGCGTCCATAGTAGACATATTGGTATGGGCGTGAAACTCGACCCGCTTCTGCCCCTCAGGCATCAAGTCCTTGCGCTCATAGTGGGTAACTTCCCGCGACATCCTGCACATTCATGGTCAGGTCGCGGGTGAAAGTTGTTCATCTCTACATTTTCCCCGCACGCAGCCAGGCACCTTTCTAATCATGTCAAACTTCTTGGCTTCTTCCCTCGTTTTTCATCCATTTCTGCAAAGAAAAGCTGGAAGTGTAGTCTGTCATCTTGAAATTGAGCAAGACCCGGCCGGTCCGAGTAACTTTCTGCTCTAGGTCAAAAGACCATCCCCTCGAAAACCAGACGGTTTTCCTCAGTCTGAACTTCGATCATAGGAGTAATCTCTGCATTGTCCAGATTTGGCTTTGCCGCAGCCTTGCGAGCTTTGGAAATCATAAGTCGCTTTTTCTTCTGGCGGTGGGGCCATCTGTTGCAGAGATTCCATGGTTTTGAGCGCTTCTTCATTGGCCGCCTGAACAATCTTGTCATTCTCTGCTTGGAAATTCTCCGCTTGCTGCTGGGTCAGCTCATCGCTGTGCTGAACCCGGCAGGTCAGATGAGGAAAGCCGTATTTTTACCAACTGGCGACTGAGATTTGGCAGGTGATTCTTGACGAAAATGCTCCGTATCAATAGTCGAAGCCCCCTCAATCAGCAGCTTGTCCCCATCCAAATGAACCTGCAAATCCTGATACAGACTCTTGAAAGCCATGGCTGGCACAAGGACCTTCCTCAAAGGCTAGCTGGTAATAAGCCTGCAAGAGCTCGTCCGACACTTGGGGAGCCTGACAGTGAATTTCAAAAAAATAGCTTGATTGCCCGTCTTAGAAAACTCTTGAGCTAAGCGCTTCTGCAATTCCCGAAAAATCTCAATAGGCAGAATATTCGCAAAAAGAAAAAAATGAAACTCCCAGACCCGACTGACCTTGTGAACCAGAACCTTCTCGATTTCCGCATTCAAAAAGGCCTCTGAATTTCTCATTTCCAGTGGCATATCCAGCTGATTCATTAAAAATTTCAAACTTGTTTGACATGACATTTCCTCGTACAGTAGTGACCCTATTTTACCATAAATCAGCACTTTTTCGATAGAAAAAGAGTAGCGCAAAGTTAGTTATGCTTTATATATTTATATATTTTCTTGTCTTAAAACTAAGTTGTGATATAATAGAAAAACATTTATCAAAAGGAGTCTTAACTGTGAAGAAAATGTTACTAGCTAGCGCCTGTCTGCTGGCTTTGACTGCCTGCAGCATGCCTAAGCAAACTAAGCACGAAAACAAGCCCAACCAAAGTCAGAGCCAAAGCAAGCCAAAAAGAAGAGAAAGTAAAAACCAAGACTTTTGCTTACAACATGCCTAACGGATACAATAATAAAATTGTCGCTTATTATCAAAAAGATAGGATTCGAGCCTTCGATTTTTATGGCTACGAAACCGACTCAAGAGGACGAGCAAAGTAAGAGTCCTGAAGAAATCATCAACATTTATCAAGAAGAATTGAAAGCCAGTGACTTTTATGATAAATTCAGCAAGTTAGATGGAGTCACACTTGAAGTCAAAGTTTCAGAGGACAAGAAAACCGTTGCATCAAGTTGCCCACTTTGATCTCAGCAAAGCAAAAAGAAAAACAAGTCATGGCTGCTTTAGGGAAACAACTAAAGATAACCTATTCAAAAAGCTTAAGGAAAAGCCCGAAGATTTCTTTTGCTTTTCTGCTATCTCAAGGATTCACAGAAGAATAAAATCTTTTCGGACTGATTTTTATACTTTAGAAACTATCCAGTCTTGCTAGCCAAGTCCTTAGTTCGCCAGCAAGAAAAACTTAGAAAATATTTTTATAGAGCAAGCTATTGGCATTCACTTCTCCAATAGCATGATTTTCAAGGAGTTTTTATGCGCTTAACTAAAAACTGTTTTTATTGGTATCGCTTCTCTCTTATTTTGGGCTTAGCTGCATGGGAGTAAATGTGTTCTCGTTATGAACAACGCTCAGCAAAGTTTTGATAAAAATTTTATTCACTTTCAAGCTAAAAGTGATGACCATGAAACTTTTTATTACACAAGGCATCGGAAAAAGAAGTCTATAATTTATCCTACTCTCCTACTAAGAAGACCATTGAAATAAGCAAATCGACTAAAAATGGAGATATCTATTCTTCCGATTCCATTTACGGAGCAGTAAAAGTCTATGATATAAAAACAAAAACGCTAATCGCTATGTCTTTATAACTGCTGCAAAACCAATAATCGTTGACTTTGGAATAAGTTCAGTCAAGGTAACTTATGACGGAGGTCATTTTGAAACTCCATACTCTGAGCTGCATTTTGGTGAATCTTTCCTAGTGAAGACAACTAGATGGGGAAGTATTCCAGATCGTCAATCTTTATCTATGGACTAACCAAGCTAATAAGCTATGGTTAGTTTTTGTTTACAAAAAGCGGTTTCAACCGCTTTTTTTATCTCAACAACCGCTTCTGCCAGCGCTTTTTGGATAGCAATGACACTTTTATCACTTCGAAGGTTAGGGTTTCAGCTGGTTCCTCAGCGCTGGAAACCCAGATTTTCAGTTCAGCGTCGAGTCAAAGTGGCCAGCCGTTTCCACTGAAAAGCGAGAGATGGAGCGATAAGGATAAGACTTATAAGCCGTTTTTCTTGCCTAGTCACTCCCTGCTTGTCCACCAAGATCAACCGCTTATCTGTAAAGACAATCAAGTCAGCGAATCAGACTGAAAAGATAACTCCACATTTTCTGCCGGCGTCAGAATGTTCTCCAATTCTCTTTTCTGTTTTTCAATATCTTTCTGAGAAGCATTGCCCAATAAACCGCTAGAATAATCCCATGTTTTGATCCTCCAATTCATTTCCTACTATAGCATTTTCAAGGCTAATAAGCAAAAGAAACTGCCAGATAAAACTGGCAGTTGTTTTTCATTTTCGTCAAAAATAGACAGAGGTTTTCTAGCAGATTATCAGCGTGGACTTCAATGGTATCGCCCATAGCCTTAATCTTGACTTCGACGATGCCTTCTGCGGCTTTCTTACCAACTGTCACACGGATTGGGAGACCAATCAAATCGCTGTCGCTGAACTTGACACCCGCGCTCATTGCGATCATCCACCAGACCTCATAACCAGCACTTAGCAAGTTAGCCTCGATTTGGTCAGTCAGAGCCAGAGCATCCTCGTCCCTTGACATTGACCGGAATCAAATGTACATCAAATGGTGCCAGTTCTTTAGGGAAGTTGATGCCCCAAGCATAGCGGAATTCACCCTTAGGAGTTTTATTGACAAAGAGACGAGCGTGCTGCTCCATAACAGCAGAGAGGAGGCGGCTGACACCGATACCATAACAGCCCATAATCATCGGTACGGCTACGGCCATTTTCGTCCAAGACATTGGCGTTCATGCTGTCAGAATAGCGAGTTCCTAACTAAAGATATGCCCAATCTCAATCCCACGAGCAAACTTAAGGATACCTTGACCGTCCGGAGACACTTCACCTTCACGAACTTCGCGGATATCCACATATTCAGGACTAAAGTCACGGCCTGGATTAACACCAGTCAGGTGGTAGCCATCTTCATTGGCTCCTGCTACAGCGTTAGAAAGGTCTTGGACTCTACGGTCCGCGATAATAGTCACATCTTCTGGCAGATTGACTGGTCCTAGAGAACCAAAGGCTGCGCCCAAGAGCTGACGAACATCCTCTTCACTAGCGACTTCAAAAGAAATCAGCTCCCAAATGATTTTCAGCTTGACTTCGTTGAGTTGGTCATTTCCAACTAAAAAGGGCTGCAACAGGCTTGTCATCAGCCATGTAGACCAAGGTCTTGATTGTTTCTTCTGTATCAACTTGTGGAAAGCTGCCACCTCATCAATGGTCTTGCAGTCAGGGTTTCTACACGCACCAACTCTGCCTCAGTCACTACTTTTTGTTTGGTTTATAAGCATTGGTTGCCATTTCTAGGTTGGCCGCATAGCTAGACTCGCTAGAGTAGGCAATGGTATCTTCACCAGAAACCATCCATTTAAGCAATTCTGCCTTGATTTCTTCTTGTACTTCTGCAGGAATTTCATCAAAAGCTGGCTACAGACTTGTCCAAGACAACCCAGCGATTCAAATCTGTTCGGTCCCGGCGTAATGGCATGAATTCTTGGCTGTCCCTTGCCCCCATGGCACCACCATCGCCGATAATGGCTTTGAAATCCAGCTCGCTGCGGGTAAAGATTTTCTCATAGGCAGACTTGTATTCATCATAAGCTACATCAAGCTGTCATAGTTAGCGTGGAAACTGTAGGCATCTTTCATGATAAACTCACGCGTCCGCAAGAGCCCGTTACGAGGACGCTTTTCATCGCGGTATTTAGGCTGAATCTGATAGAGATTAAGCGGCAGCTGTTTGTAGAGTTTAACCGAATCACGGACGATAGCCGTAAAGGTTTCCTCATGGGTTGGCCCTAGGATAAAGTCTGATTTCTCACGGTTTTTCAGCTTGTAGAGGTCTTCACCGTAGGTCTCGTAACGACCTGACTCGCGCCAGAGGTCCGCACTGAGAAGGGCTGGAGCCAACATCTCAACCGCACCAATCTTATCAAATTCTTGGCGCATGATCTTCTTAGCTTTTTCGATCACACGGTTAGCAAGTGGTAGATATGAATAGACACCTGCTGAGACTTGACGAACATAACCCGCACGGAGCATCAAAGCGTGGCTGATAACCTGCGCATCACTTGGCATTTCGCGAAGTGTTGGAATAAGCATTTTACTTTGTTTCATTCAGATTCATTCCTTTTCTATTTCAAAAATAATTTCATAATATCGTTCCAAGTAACGGCAATCATCAAGATAACCATGACCGCCACTCCAGCAAGGGTCAAATAGGTCTCTACCTCCTGCTTCAGCGGTTTTCTACGAACCAGCTCGATCAGATTGATCAAGATTTTTCCACCATCCAAGGCCGGAATGGGGATCAAGTTAAAGATTCCGATATTGATGGACAACATGGCCATCAGGGACAGGATAGCTGGAAGTCCAAGCTCCGCGGCTTGCGAACTCGCTTTGTAGATCGCTACCGGACCACCCAACTTGTTCAAACTAAAGTGGAAGAGGATATCCTTCAAGGCCGTTAAGATACGAGTTGCTGTGTACCAAGTATCTGTCACACCTGACAGAAGCTTATCGAGGAAGCCCGTCTTGACAGCATTGGTCACACCGATATAATAGCGTCCACCATCTTCTTCTGGTTGGACCGTCACTTTTTGAGTCTTTCCATCTCGTTCATAGGTAATCGTTACTTCTGGATTTTTTCCTTGGTTACGGGTTGCCTTCTGGACAGAATCTGTCAACTCATCCCAGTTGGAAACCTTGTATTCATTGACCTGAACGATCTGGTCATTGTCTTTCAAACCAGCCTTAGCTACCACTCCTTGAGGAACAACCTGAACATGATTGCTATAGTAGTCCACTGCTCCTCCTCGCATAAAGGCTAGGAGAGAGTAGACGACAATGCTCAGGATAAAGTTGTTCATGGGACCCGCAAAGTTGGTAATGAGTCGTCCCCAGATACTAGCATTTTGATACTGCACATCTAGAGGAGCAATCCGTACTTCTGTCCCATCTTCCTCAACAATGGTCGCATCGTGATCAACAGAATAAGTCTTGGTCTCATCTAAGACCAGCCCTGTAATCTCAGCTTTTCTTCAAAATCAAAAACTGGTTACATTCATAGGCAGAGCTGTCTGATCAATTTTCTTGCCAGACAGATTGATGCGGACGACTTTTTCCATCTTCATTCAAAGGTCAGACTAGCTGGCGTACCTGTTTTGATTTCTGTCGAATCCTCGCCCCAGCCAGCCATGCACGGACATAGCCACCGAGCGGCAGAATCCGAATCGTATAGGCTGTTCCATCCTTACCAATATGAGCAAAGATTTTTCGGGCCCATCCCAATGGCAAACTCACGAACTAGAATGCCTGATTTTTAGCAAAGTAGAAATGTCCAAACTCATGAACCACCGATGATCCCAAAAATAATAATAAATGTAATAATCTGCATAAGTCTAATCTTTCTCTTAAGATTGTTTATTAAGCCAAGAAGGCTTTCGGCTGCTTTGGCCACCAAACCTCACTTAGAACAGGCCAAGAGGTGCATCAGTGGAAAGACAAAAGCAAGCTATCAAAGCGGTCCAAAACGCCGCCATGCCCGAGAATAAACTTCCCTGAGTCTTTGACACCAAAGTGACGCTTAATAGCGCTCTCTACCAAGTCGCCGAATTGGTAGCAATACTAAAGATAACAGTCAAAGACGCTAACATGGTCACAAAAGCTATACGGAGTGGCAACTTGCGGACGTACAGACATAAAAAAATCGCAGAAACCAGCACCGCTGAGATAATGCCTCTAAACTGCCTTCAATGGTTTTGTTGGCGATATCTTTGGCAATAATTTTTCTCCGCCCGTAGCGGGTACCGACTAGATAGGCTCCACTGTCTGTCGCCAGACGATAAAAAGAGCCAGCAAAACCTTGTCCACATTCACCAAGCGGGCATCGATCAAAAGCATTAAAGCCCAGACCAACATAAAAACTAGAAGCAATCGGATAGCCGCATCTTCAAAACTATAAAGGAACCTAAAACAGTCGCTCCTAGCAAGACAAAAACAACCAAGCCATAAGCCATCACATTGCCGTCCACGGGCAAAAACTTCAAGTAATTTTTCAAGTGGCAGGGTCAAGACGAAAGCTGCCAGCATAGCCAATCCGCCCTCTAAGGGTCGCTGTCGGAAGCCCCTTCATCTTAAGCAATTCATGCACTGCTAGCATAGCTAGAAGGCCAACACTGATCTGGAAGGAATCCTCCCATCTTCACTAGAGGAATAAAAATTGCTAGAACAATTCCTCCAAAAAGAAGACGTCTTTGTAAATCTAAACTCATCTTTTTCTCCCTCCTTTATACACCGCCAAAGCGTCGATTGCGACGATTATACTCTACAACCGCATCCTTCAAAGCCCTCTCATCGAAATCCGGCCGAAAGGATATCTGTAAATACAACTCGCTATAAGCTGTCTGCCAAGGCGGGAAATTGCTAAGGCGCAGCTCGCCACTCGTACGAATAACCAAGTCAGGATCCCGTAAACTTGCAGGCAAACTGCTGGTATAGAGGTAATCTCCAAGCATTTCCTCTGTAATATCTGCTGGCTGAACTTTCGCATCTAAAACATCTTGGGCAAGCTTCTGAACCGCTTGATTGATTTCAGCTCAGCCGCCATAGTTCAGGGCGAAATTCAAAAATCAACCCCGTATTCAAGCGAGTCAGCTCCTCAGCCTTCTCCAAAGGCCTCAAAGGTTGCTTTAGAGTCGCTTCGTGTCGCCAATCATTTGAATTTTTACATTGTTTCTGTGTAATTCTGGCACATAGCGGTCATCAAAACTCAACCGGCAAATTCATAATGAAGGACACTTCTTTTTCTGGTCGCGTCCAGTTTTCCGTTGAAAAGGCATAGACTGTCAAGACCTGCACACCCATCTCCTTAGCTGCAATCGTCACTTCTTTGCAAGGCTTCCATACCTGCCTTATGTCCAAAGACGCGCGGCTGCATACGTTTTTAGCCCAACGACCATTGCCATCCATGATAATGCCTATATGCTTGGGAACAAGCAAGGCCTCATCGAGCTTTTCTTTTTCTTAAAAACTAAACATATTTTTATCCTATTTAAAAGTTTTATCATTTCATTATATCATAAATCCTTTAAATGTGGGCAGGAGAGCTGATTTTTCGTCTATCAGAGCTGATGATGAATAGCTGGTAGTATATGCAGGCAGGTTTCGCTTGTATCGCTTTAACTATAATATTGTAAAGATGAGTTTACAATATGTCCTAAAATAAAAAGACAGCCTCTAGACTGTCCTATATTCTATTCTTCAATTGCAGTATCTTCATCAGATACAGCGATATCACCTTCCACTCCCGCAGCAGCTGGGATACCCTCTGTCAGTGGCAAAACAGTCTTAATGGCTGCTAATTCAAATGTCAAGAAAACACCGTCTACGTCCAAGACAACAGTCTTACGCTCTGAATCAACTTCATCAACAGTCCCGTAAAGACCACCAATAGTAATGACTTCATAGCCTTTTTGCAGTTTATTAAGGCTTTCCATACGTTTTTCAGCTTGCTTTTTCTGTGTCCGTACTGGAAATACATCATCCCTACTAGTACAACAAAAATAATCATCATTGTTGGATTCATTTCTCTTCTCCTTTGGAATTCATCTACTAATTACTATAGCAGATTTTGGCCCGTTTGACAAGGCAGGAAAATATTTTCCACAAAAATCAGGATGCCTAGCACCCTGACTTTATGTCTTTTATTCAAGATTTTTAACAACTTCTGCTACGTGCTCAACTGTAAAGCCGTATTCTTCCAGAACGCTTGCCTGCTGGAGCAGATGCACCGAACTGGTCGATTCCGATAACTGCACCGTCTAGACCGACATACTTGTACCAAGGCTGGCTAGCGCCATCTCAATCGCTACACGGCGACGAACTGCATTTGGCAGAATTTCTTCTTTGTGAGCTGCATCTTGAGCGTCAAAAAGCTCTGTTGATGGCACGCTGACCACGCGGATTTTAGCGCCTTCTGCTGCAAGTGCTTTAGCAGCTGCAACAGCCAAATTAACCTCAGAACCAGAAGCCAACAAGATAGTATCGAAATCTGCTCCTGTTTCGTAGACTACATAAGCACCTTTAGCGACCTTGTCCAAAGTCTGTGCCTTCTTCGACTGTCAGATTTTGACGGGTCAAGACCAGAAACAGTCGGAGTAGATTGGCTCTTAAGGGCTAAATACCAAGCTGCACGGGTTTCACGTGCATCTGCTGGGCGAAGGACAGTCAAGTTTGGAATCGCACGCAGACCAGCCAAGTGCTCAATCGGCTCATGGGTCGGACCGTCTTCACCAACCGCAATTGAATCGTGGTGAAGACATAAGTCACCTGGCAAACCTTGCAGAGCAGACAAACGGACAGCTGCCTTAACATAATCTGAGAAGACGAAGAAGGTACCACCGTAAAGCGCGAAGTCCACCATGAAGCGCCATACCGTTGAAATTGTTCCCATAGCAAACTCGCGCACACCAAATTGGATATTGCGGTTGAGACGGTGGGCATCATCTTGCAGGCCATCCTCCTTGATATAGGTCATATTAGAATGAGGCCAAGTCAGCAGAACCGCCGAGAAAAGTTGGAGCACCTTAGCTGCTGCGTGAGGGCATCCTGACTAGAATTACAGGTCGCTTGAGAAGCCATTTTTCAAGCACTGGGAAATCTTCTGGTTTGATTTCTACTGGATCCTGACCAGCAATGATAGCTGTTACTTCTGCTGCCAATTCTGGATGGGCTGCTTGTAGTCCTCTACCAGCTGTTTCCAAGCATCGTATGCCGCTGCACCACGCTCTGCCACATTTGTGCGGTAATCTGCTAGACTTCCTCCAGGAATCTCAAATGGCGCATAGTCCCAACCCAAGGCTTGACGTGTGGCTTCCACTTCTTCTGCTCTAAAGGAGCACCATGAACTTCCATTGGTTCCTTGCTTGTTTGGAGAACCGTAACCGATAACCGTCTTAACTTCAATCAAGATGGCTTGCCAGAAGCTTTCGCTTCGTTGATAGCTGCATCAATCGCTGCAATATCCGTTCCGTCTTCGACTAAAAGCGGTATGCCAACCATAGGCTTCATGGCGGGCACGAACATTTTCTGTAAAAGGAATCATAGTTTCCCCATCCAAGTTGATATCATTTGAATCGTGAGAACAACCAACTTGTCCAGCTTTTGCAGGCCAGCGTAAGAAGCCGCCTCAGCTGAAACTCCCTCCATCAAATCGCCATCACCACAGATGACATAAGTGTAATGGTCCAAAAATCGGGTAGCCCTTCACGATTATACTTGGCAGCCAAGAAACGCTCTGCCTGAGCAAATCCAGTCACTGTGAAAATCCCTTGTCCCAATGGTCCAGTCGTCGCATCAACTCCAGCCGTATGACCAAACTCTGGGTGACAGTGGTGTCTTAGAGCCCCATTGGCGGAAGTTTTTGATTTCCTCCATGCTGACATCTTTAAAGCCAGACAGATGGAGCAAGGCATAAAGCAACATAGAGCCGTGTCCTGCAGACAGAACGAAGCGATCGCGGTTAATCCAATTTGGCTCTTCTGGATTGATACGCAGTTGTTTAGTAAATAGGTCGTAAGCCATTGGCGCAGCAGCCCATCACGACGCCGGGGTGACCTGACTTGAACTTTTCAATCGCGTCAATTCCTAAAAAGCGAATGGCATTAACAGATAATTGTGACATTGAATTCTCCTTATAAAAATTTAGCAGGCTGCTACAACCAGCGAGACATTCCTACGCTCATTTTTCTTATTTCCATTATATGAAATTTTTGCCTTTCCTGCAATAATGGAAAGGCTATTCTTTCTCCTTCAGTAAAAATCCCACAAGCAAGCACTCATAGAATTCTAGTTATATATTTCCCTGTAAAATCGGCTACTTATTGAATAGTAATACCATATTTTTCATGATTTTCTTCGTACCAATTAATCAGGCAATAGCCGTTTTGATAGTAATATTCTTAATCTGCTGCTACGCTTTGACCAGTGTCAAGATGCTCATTTTTGCTGATGTTGGCATCTGTCGCCACACGATAGCTGGTCAAAAACTCCATCGATTAGTAATTGAATAACAGCTTCTACCTTTTTATAATCAGACATTGTAGTAATATCCAATTTCTCCATTTTGCATTCCTTCCATAACATTTATCTTTTCCTAACCATTATACACTTTTCTATGGTATTTACATATATAAATGCTTGGAGCGTTAGAAAAAGAGGAAATTGGCTGATTATTTCTGGCTAGTTTAGCTAGATTTTTGAGGAAGGTTGACAAGCGACGAAAGTGAGCATTAGTCCATATAGGATAGCAGGTAGCCGTAGCCTTCCTCTTCCATTTGCTCTTTCGGGATAAATCGCAGAGCTGCTGAATTGATGCAGTAGCGCAGACCGCCTAATTCCTGCGGACCGTCGGTAAAGACGTGACCCAAATGGGCATTTCCTGAGCGACTCCGCACTTCAATTCGCTCCATGCCATGACTCAAATCTTGATAATACTTGATAAGCTCGCGAGCGATAGGACGAGCAAAGCTAGGCCAGCCACAACCAGATTCAAACTTGTCAGCCGCAAAAAAGAGTGGTTCGCCAGTTGTCACATCAACATAAATCCCTGCCTCAAAAGTGCTATTGTAAGCATTATGGAAAGGGCGCTCCGTTGCGCTCTGCTGGGTCACCTGATACTGCTCCTCACTTAGCACTGCTTTGAGTTTCTGCTGGCTGAGGCTTAGGATAATGGCCCGCATCTAGCAAGGGCTGCTCAGCATCCTTGACATTGATATGGCAATAACCCGTCGGATTTTTCTTGAGATAATCCTGATGATAATCCTCGGCCAAGATATAATGGCGCAAGGGCTTTAGCTCTACAGCCAACTTTTGTCCTAATTGCTCCTCCTGCTCAGCAAAAACCTGCTCGATAATGTCGTGATCTTCCTCTCGGACATAGTAAACACCTGTCCGATACTGACGGCCTATATCATTACCCTGTTTGTTGATAGATAAGGGGTCAATGACTCGGAAATAGTAGAGCAAAATTTCTCGCAGGCTGATGTTTTCTTCGTCATAAATTAAGTGCACCGTCTCCGCATGGTCCGTCTGGTGAATGAGCTGGTAGTTGGTGGACTCTACTTGTCCATTGGCATAGCCTACTGTCGTCTCCTCAACGCCTTCAATCCGAGAAAAATATTTCTCAAGCCCCCAGAAACAGCCGCCTGCTAGATAAATTTCTGCCATAAACATCCTCAATCTTTTCCTCTATTTTCTCATAAAAAGAGAAACTTTTATAGGATTTTGATTGGGACTTTCTTAGAAATCATATCAAATACTGCGCCCCTATGGATTAGCCAAATTCAATTGTTTCAGCAAAAACATAAAAAAAGACAGGAAATTTCCATCTTTGATTACAGATTTAGTTCTTTGTATTCTGTTCGGTAACCAATTTGCACAATCCGATCATCTTGGACTAGCAGTGGTCGCTTAATCAGCATGCCGTCGGTCGCCAAAAGTGCGGCTGCCTCCTCAGCAGAAAACTGAGGCACCTTATCCTTGAGCCCCAACCTCGGTACTTGATACCACTGGTATTAAAGAAAGACTTAATCTCTAAATCTGAATGAGTCATCCATTTCAAAAGTTGCTCTTGGCTAGGGCGTTTCCTTGACAATATCCACCGCTTCAAAAGTCTACTCCCTAATTGATTAAGCTCAGCCTTGGCCTTACGGCAGGTAGAGCATTTTGGGTATTCGATAAATTGTAACATTGTTTTTCCTCCGTCCCTATGATAGCCCAGCTAGCTCCTTCTTGTCAAGCTGAGACTCATTAGAAAAAGCCGACAAGTGAAAGGCTCATCGGCAGGCACAGACGCACTCCATAAAGAAACACCGTCTATTTCTCGATTATTTTTAATCAAACGCACGCGCACAATATTGTCGCTGTTTTCAAATTTATCAACCAGCTCCTGAATCTTGCCTTCGTCTGACTCATCCAGATCCAGCAGAGTATATGCATAGTCGCCTTTAGAGCGGTTGATGATATTGTCGATATTGATATTTAAATCACTGACCGCTGTTGAAATTCGAGCTACAATATTCGGTACATTTTTGTTAATCAGGGTAATCCGATAAGGGGCTGAGAGAGTCTGACGGACATTAGGGAAATTCACTGAGTTGATAATCTCGCCCGTTTCCATGAAGCGGCGGATGGTTTTCCCAGCCATAATGGCACAGTTGAGCTCAGCTTCCTCTGTCGATCCGCCCAGATGCGGAAAGACTGTAATCTGCGGATGACGGAGCAGCTCCTCTACACCAAAGTCTGTGATATAGCGCTTGACTACACCAGCTTCTATGGCTTCAAAGAGGGCAGCGTTGTCCACCAGCTCGCCGCGGGCAAAGTTGATAAGGGTTGTTCCCTTTGCATAAGACCAAAAAGCGGCCTGATCAAAAGTAGCACGTGTATCCTCAGTCAAGGGCACGTGGATGATGATATAATCACTCTTCTCAAAAGATTTCCTTAATGTCTGCTACCCGTTTGACATGGCTAGAAGATATTCAAGCCGTCTCAATAGATACATAGGGTCATAACCAAGGACATTCATTCCCAGACGATAGGCATCGTGTAATGCGTCCACCAATAGCTCCCAGACCGATGACACCCAAGGTTTTATTGGCAATTTCTGTACCCGCAAACTGCTTTTTGCCAGCTTCCGCGCTTGGGAACATCATCACCAGAAAGACCATTGGCCCAACTGTTAGCTGCGATATGGTCACGCGCAGACAGAAGAATGGAAGCCAAGACAGCTTCTTTCACCGCGTTGGCGTGGCTCCGAGGCGTATTGAAGACCACGATTCCCTGAGCTGTTGCTTGGTCAGCAGGAATATTAGGTTCCTGCACCTGCCCGCGCAATGGCTTTGAGATTGCCGAAATTCCTGTCCATGCACGGGTTTGACTACGCAGGGATATAAGCATCTGGATTGTCAGACTTGTCTCCGTCAATCTGAAAAAGCATTGCCCAACTCCTTGAGCCCGATTTGATTGATATTGTTAAAGGGTTTTGACACTAAAGACCATAAGATACCCTCCTTTAGGAATTTTCTTCTTCAAATTTCTGCATGAAAAGGCAATCAGAGTCCTTGACACCTTGAAGCGGAAAAAGCATTGTGAGACTAGCTCTCATGCCACCTACACTGCGGTGCCCTTGATATTCTTGAATCCCCGCTGCTGCAGCCTCTTTGTTAAATTTGGCGTCCAGCTCTGGACTAGGAGACACAAAGGGAATATTAGCTACTGAGCGCTGCTCCTTAGTAACAGAACTGGACTGCGATAAAAGTCAAGTGCTCAATGAAGTCAGTACAAAGAGACCTGATTTTTCACGATTGCGCTTTTCCATTTCTGCTACGCCACCCAGCTCCTTGACCCATTCAAAAGACCAGCAGGCGCTATAGATAGCGAAAGTCGGTGGTGTATTGTAAAGAGAGTCATTGTCCGCCTGAATACGGTAGTCCAGCATACTAGATAGAACTGGCTCTTCATTGAGCAAATCCTCACGAATGATGACCACTGTCACAGCGGCAGGGTCGATATTCTTCTGAGCCCCAGCATAAATCAAACCGAAATCCTCTACTCGGTATTGAGCAGCGAGGATATTAGAAGACATGTCCGCCACAATCGGCACGCCATTGGTTTGCTGGCGGGTCATAAATAGCCGTTCCTTCGATGGTATTATTGGTGGTCAAATGCACGTAAGCCGCCTGCGGATCAATCTTCTTTTCATCAAAGAAGAATTTCCGTGTAATTTAAATCTTCTGACGAAGCCAAAAGAATAGGCTCAAAAGGCACGGTCTTAGCCAGCTTGACTGCTTCTGTGTAAGCCTTCTTGCCCCAAGATCCAGCCACTAGGTAGTAGGCCTTGCCGCCCTTAGCAGTTGAGCGGAATCATAGAAAACTGAGTCGAGCCCCTCCCTGCAGGAAGAGTACGCGGTAATTGTCCGGAATAGCCATGAGCTCACGCAGCAAGCTCTCCGCTTCTTTGATAATATCGTCAAATTCTTTGGATCGGTGGGATAGCTCCATCACGCTCATGCCGCTGGGCATAGTCTAAAAACTCAGCCTGAGCTTTTTCAAGACTTCCTTGGGCATACTGCCGGTCCAGCAGAAAAATTGTAAATGGTCATATCCTACCTCCAAAAATGTATTTTGTCTATCATATCACAATGTTCAGAAGAATTTCTATAATTCTTTCAAATATATTTTACCTTGTGGGAAATTCCCGAACATAAGGAGGTTTTAACAAAACTAGTCGAATAGGACTAGTTTCTGTCTTCTTCATGGTAAAGGGCATAGAGCTGACTCTTATTTGCGCCCATATTTTTAGCCACTTCTTTGATAGCCTGATTTTTCTTGCTACCGGATGGACCAAGCTGTCAATTTCAGCCAAAGAGATCACATCCGCTTTATCTTCCTTCTCCAAGCTTGCACCAGCCACAATCAGGAGGCACTCGCCCGTGAGGGCATTCTCTGCCAGATAGTCAATCAACTCAGAAATCCTTCCTCTTTGGTATTCCTCGTAGATTTTTGGTGAGCTCACGAACCAAGACCACTGAGCGATCGCCATAGACTTCAGCATATTTTTCCAGCGTAGCCTTGACCCTATGAGGGAGATTCGTAAAAAGATCTGTGTCTCTGGATAAAGATACTCTCGAAAAATTCCTTCTGCTGTCCAGACTTGCGAGGCAAGAAACCATAAAAATATGAGGCTGAGGGCTCTAAACCACTGGCAATCAGGCGGAAATCCCTGCGCTGGGCCCCGGAATCGTCACCACAGAAATGTCCTCAGCAATAGCCGCTTTGACCAAATCATGCCCCGGATCCGAAATGCTAGGCAAGCCTGCATCGGATACCTAGGCTAGATTTTGCCCTGACTTGAGCAAGTCCAGCAAGACCGGTATCTTTTCCTGAGCATTGTGCTCATGAAAGCTGATCTGCCGCGTCTCAATTCCAAAGTGTTTGAGTAGAAGACCTGTATTTCTGGTATCTTCGGCTGCAATGACATCCACTTCCTTGAGGGTATTGACCATGCGAATGCTCATGTCGTCCATATTTCCAATGGGAGTCGCTACCAAATACAGTTTGCCATAGGGCGACTGTCCCTTAAAACTCTTTTGAATCTGCATTTCTACTCCTGAATAACAACTCATCGCAGAACATGCACTCTGCATCGTTTTTCTCGGCGTTGACCATAGAAATCTGTACACACATGAAAACCATCGTAGTACAGTTTGCGAAGGTTGTCCGATTTTTATTGATTTTAACCGGTGCTGCTTGCTCTACCTCACCTAGCCGCTCTCCAGCTTATCATTTTTCTAGCTGGAGGACGATATTTTTCCTCGACGACACTCTTGAGATTTTTCTTGATGAGCCTCTACCTCGGCAAGGGTCACTAAAGCGTCTGAGAAAAATCTTCAAGGCATCAAATAGTTCTTTTTATTCATTATCTGCTCCTATCTTGCTTGGGCACTGGCTTTTAAAATCTATATTCCAGAGCATTTTTGAAAAGATACATTGGCTCGCTACATCTTCTTTTGCTTCTAGAGATCTTCCAGTTTCTTGCGACCTATCTCGCTTCCAAGTTCCTTGGCTAGCAAGACTTCCAGATTTTTAAAGGCCTGCTCCTGTTTATCCTTGTCCTCAGCTAGTTTAGCCAGCTTGGCGCAGAGATAAGCCTGATTCTCATTTTGTCAGGGCAGCCTTGACAGATCCTGACTCTCACTGACCAGCTCAAAGAAAGACTTGTTGGACACCAACTGATCGGCCTCTTCACTGGGTCTGGCTATATGCAGCCAGCAACTCAGCCTGACTTTTTGATTAAGCCAGCCTCTTCCAGCTGGTGCTGGAGAAACTGCCTGATTCTTCCGAAAGTGGAAAATCTGCGTTCGGCTCTTGATGGTGAGCAAAATCAAATGCTCATCAGCTGTCAAAAGAAAGATGTAAATCTCACTCTGGGGCTCTTCGATGACTTTGAGGAGGGAATTAGCGGCATTGACGTGCATCTTATCTGCATCACAGATGATAAAGACCTGTTTATTGCCCTCCATACCGCTCTGGGAGAATTTCTCACTAACTCACGAATGCGCTCCGTTTTTGATAATGCCATTCACTGGCCGGACAACCGTCGTCCGAAATCCTCACTCTCAATCAAGCGACAAGCCCGGCAAGTACCGCAGGACCAGACTCCTGACGATTTTTCTAAAAGAGACTCTGGAGACAAGGTCAAAGCCATGGCAAAAGCTAGAAAAATTCCCCGAAAATAAATGAGCATGATTGAGCCGCCCTGATTCTGAGATTTGCTGAAAAAGTTTCTGTAAGCTGAGGCTGGGCCTGACGTAATTCTTCTACTGTCATTTTTCTTTGATAAAACGTTCTTTAATAACTGCCAAACTGTCGTACGACTTGCTCCAGTAGCTGACTAGCATCTATCTTGACGACACGTCCTGGTTCCTTTTCTAAAATAGCCAGATAGCCTTGACGCACGCGCTCATGCAGGTCGAGGCCTTCTAGATCAAACGATTGACTTCGCGCTCCTTGTTTCGAGCAATGCGAGGCCAGACCTTCCTTGACATCAATATCGAAATAGAGGGTCAAATCTGGCGAGGTCCATCGGTCGCAAACTGATTGAGCCATTCCACATCGTCAACCGTCAAGCCCCGTCCGTAGCCTTGGTGAGGCCACCGAGCTATCAATAAAACGATCTTGCAAGACCCATGTCCCTTGCTCCCAAAGCAGGCAGAACCTTCTCCGCCAGATGCTGACGTCGGCTGGCAATATAAAGCAACAGCTCGGTCTTAGCATCCATGGCTGTGTGCCCCTTATCCAAAATCACCTCGCGGATCCAGAAATAACGACACCGCCAGGCTCTCGTCGTCAGTAACTTATAGCCCATCTCTTTCAGCTGAGAAGCAAAGCCTCTAATACACTGGTCTTCCAGCACCTTCTGGCCCTTCTAGAGATATAAAAACACCTTTTTCATCGTTTTCCTTTTACATTCATTCTGCCAATGGATACAGAAAATTCCTATTTTAGTCTATGCTTTGTTGTACCAAAGAATATTCCAAAGCCCATAGAAGAAATTTCTCGAAAATTATTTCATGTTTTCAAAAATGAAAACTTTTGATAAAATAGAGTCAGAAAATTCTTAGGGTGTCTGATGTTTAAATTTAAAATATACTGACATCATTCTGGGGGCTGGAATTTTTCTTTTGGGATTCATTATTTGGTGATTCCTTTTTCACTTGTATGAAGGCGGAGCAACAGGGATCACCTTGATTGTCTCTACCTCTTCAAGATTCCTGTATCAACCACCAATTTGGTCATCAATATTCCACTCTTTATTCTCGCTTGGAAAGTGCTGAAATCGCACCCTTTACCTTAGTATTTTTGGGACTTTCTCTGTATCAACGGCTTAAACTATTCAGTGCTACCTTCTTCAAACATTTACAAGACTATTTTCTTTTCTTCCTTAGATGGCGACGTCTTACTAGCCTGCCTTGGAACAGGAGTATTCTTGGAGTTGGTCTGGGAATCATTTTTCAATGCTGGAGGGACGACTGGTGGGACCGATATTGTAGCTCGCCATCTTCAATAAATATACCAGCATCTCCATGGGCCGCCTCATGCTGACAGTGGACTTTATCGTGATCTCTCTGGTTCTTTTTAGTCTTCAAAGATCTACGCATGGTTTCTTATACACTCATGTTTGTCTTTATCACCTCTCGTGTTATTCGACTTGATTGCTGAGGTGGCTTCGCTGGCAAAGGCTTCCTGATTGTCACTAGCAAAACCAATAGAACTAGCTAGAAGCCATCAATGAAAAACTTGGAAGAGGGGTTACCTATCTGCAAGGACAAGGCTTCTATAGTGGCTAAATTTTTGCAAATCGTTTGTGCGTCGTTTCTCGTAACGAAATGCAGCAAATGAAGAAACTCATCAATGACATCGATCCATTTGCCTTTACAGCTATTACAGAAGCCCATGAAATCGTAGGGAGAAAGGCTTGCTTAGACTCTAATAAACAGCCTATCGTCAAATAGTGTTATTATACACAAAAAGGCTTCAGAATGATTGTTCATTCTGAAGTCTTTTAATCTAAGATTATTCAATAATTGAATAGGGTTTCAGCTGGCGCTTACCTGCTTCTAGGATGAATTCATCAAAGTAACATTGGCATCATGGCTGGCTGTATCGCTCATTGCGCGAATGACCATAAAAGGCAAGCCAAGAGAATGAGCGGCTTGAGCAATGGCTGCTCCTCCATCTCTACTGCCAAAACATCAGGAAAATGCTCCTTAATTTGGTCAATCTTGTCCGGCCAGCGATAAAGCTATCTCCGTCACCCAATCAAGCCGACTTGGGCCAGTCTGCTGGGTCTTTTTCCAGCACTGCTTTCATCTCCTCAGCAAGTAACGACTGGCTTCATAGTAGAGGGTTGCCGTGCCATTTGACCGTAGTCATAGCCAAAAGGCTGTCACATCCACATCATGGTAGACCAAACGATCTGCCACTACTAGATCTCCGATTTTCCAAGCGAAAAGCTACTGCTCCAGCGGAACCCGTATTGATGACCACCGTCACCTCAAAATCATTAGCTAAAAACAGCCACACTCATGGCTGACATGACTTTTGCCGATTCCACTTTCCACGGGACAACCTCGTGATGGCTTTAATCCGACCAGTATGGTGGAGCATACCCTAGGCGCTGGTGTTTCTCAGCCATCTCCAGATGCTCTACCAACAACTTCAATTCCTCAGGCATAGCCGCGATAATTCCGATTTTCGCAGTTTATTCTTTCCTTGCATATTAAAGAGGGGAGAAGCAGAGTTTCATTTTCTCGTTTCCGTCACTCCCCTTCTTTATCATAGCCAAATAATAGCCGCAATTAATCCAATCAAAGAAGCACAATCCAGAACAGAGATTTTTGTTTAACAGCCTGAAAAATACTTCGTTTTGATTTTTCGATTCGACGACTTTTTGATAACTGTCGGTTCAACTTCCAATCTGCAGGTATCCTGATTGACAGCTTGCCGTGAGAACAGCATAGCCGAAAGTTCCTTTTTCTAGCAATAGAAATGACCTTTGGTTTCTTCATCGTCCATCAGCAAGGGACCATCAATATGTTCTCCACGATTGGCTCGCTCAATGATTTCATCTGTTAATAAAGCTTTTCCCATTGATCTACGTTCCTATTTTATTCAGATTTTTGTTGCCAGTACTGAAGAGCCATGATGGTCTTGGCATCTACAGATATCACCGTTTTGCAGCAACTGCTCCGCCTCCTCTAGACTGACCTCAAAAGTTCAATGTTTTCATCCTCGTCTTGGGGACGAGGTTTCGACTTCTTTGTCAAATGGCTGGCGCTGTAAGTTTGAGTTTTTCTCATTGCAAAAACCGATGGCAGGTAAAAATCATAAACCAGCTCCAACTGGCCAGTGTAGCCGTCTCTTCTTCCAATTCGCAGGGCAGCTGCGCGAGGATCTCGTTCTCCTACTTCTAGCTTACCAGCGGGAATCTCATGTAAAGTCCTTCGATCGCCTTGCGGTACTGCTTGAACAAAAATCATCTTATTTTCCGGAGTGATGGCAGTACAGCCACCGCCCTATGGAAAAATCACAATCCCGTTGGGCTTGACCTTTGCCCTTTGGCAGCTCCTACGGTCCTGAACCACTATCGGTCCCTAGATAAATCTCCGTCCGTTGGACGGTTTTTCTTCAAATTCATGAGTTACCTACTTATTTTGAGGGTGATGAGGAAGGCGCTTGGCTATTCGAGCCATGTTGGTCTGGCGACCACGTCCTGACGAGCGATAGCATCTGCTGGAACTACTCTTGGTAATAGTCGAGCCTGCACCAACCAATGAGTTGTCACCCAACTCTGCTGGAGCAACAATAGTTGAATTAGAGCCGATACAAACATTATTCCCAATCAGCGTCTTATACTTATTCCGAGCCATCGTAATTGGCGTAATTGTACCAGCCCCAATATTGACGTGGCTCCTAAATCAGCGTTTCCCAGATAGGCTAAATGGCCCTGGCTTTAGTGTTTTCACCTAGCAGAACGCCTTGACTTCAACGAAATTACCGACATGGACATCCTTAGGCCGACTAGAACTCTGGACGAGATGTGAGGCGTAAGGCCCGACCGTCACTCACCGTCTGCCAAGCTAGACTCTTCAATCATCGAATTTGTAATGACCGCTCGCTGACCAATTTCTGAGTCTACAATATAAGTCCCATTGGTCAGGATAGTCTCACGTCCCAATCTTGGTTTGACCCTTCAAAGTCACGTGGCTTCGATTTGAACTTCAGGCGCGATTTCTACATCAATATCGATATAAGTCGCATCTGGATTGACAAAGCTGGTACCGTTAATCATGTGCTGCTATATCGTCAGACGCATAATGCTTTTCAGCTGTCGCCAAGGCCACCACGGTCGTTGACACCGGCTTCATCAAAGTCTTTCAGCGTATAAGCACCGACTTTCCCCCATTTTTCACGGAAAATTCAATCACATCTGTGATATAGTATTCTCCTGCGCATTGTTGGTATTGATATTTTTTGAGAGCCTCAAAGAGACGAGCATTGTCAAAGACATAAGTCCCTGTATTGATTTCCTTGATTTGCTGCTCAAAGTCAGAAGCATCCTTCTGCTCGACAATTTTGATGACTTCTCCGTGCTGATTGCGCACGATCCGGCCACTAGCAAAAGGATTGTCCGCTTCAGCAGTCAGGATGTCAATAACATTCTTGTGATTGATATGAAAATCAATCAGGTTTTTCAGGCTTTCTCCCGTAATCAGGGGGTATCGCCAGCAATAACTAGGTTTGGCGAGTTAAATTTTCCAAAACAGGCTCAGCCATCATGACCGCATGACCAGTTCCCAGCTGCTCGGTCTGACGGACAAAACTCGGTCTGATCTGCCAAGACTTGCTCAACCAGCTCGCTTTGTGCTGATAACAGTAACAGTCTTCTCAGGCTCAATCGCGCTAACTTACTGCGGAAAAACGTGCTCTTAGCGCGAAAATTCCTGCCACCTTGTACAAGACCTTTGGTAAATCTGATTTCATGCAGGTACCCTTGCCGCAGTAAAATAACGGCATAATTTGTCATAAATGAACTCTTTTCTTTAGATATTACCCTTATTATACCACTAAAAAAGAATTTTTAAAATGCAAATTGCAGAAGCAGAAAGCTAGCGCTTAGTAAACAAACTTCAAGACCATTGAGCGAAGCACTGTCTAATCCACAATCACTCACATCCAGATCAATTCTTAAAAATCTTCTTGTGGAGCTTAAAACGTTTTTCCTTCGTTTTATACTAGCTTTTGATAGCAGTGAATGGCTGGCAGATTATGCTCTTTAAAACACTACTAGGTCTATTGCTCCTATTGTCCAATGGTTGGCGATTATACATTTTAAAATTGATATGTAAAGATATTTGCTATAATGACATAAATCGAAATGTTCACCCTGTCTTATAAAGTGCAGAAACTCTCAATCTTCTAGAGACAATACTATTATTATGTGACCATTTGGGATGATGTACAATCAAGGATTGTGAACTCACTTCCTAATTTTCTTTTTACTCGGCCAATTATATATTTAAATTTGTAAGGAGATGTTGGTTATGATCTTTTACTAAAATCATCAGAAGAGAGATGAATACTACCAACAGATTGACAGGATCTATAATAACGATAGTATCATCATTAGCTCAAAGTTACGGGAAGAGCTCTAACTAGTGCCAAAGGGCTACAGAAGGGGGACCAAATCAGTTATTTGGCATTTAAGTTGTATCCTTTTGTATGTGACGAGGTGCTGAAGAATAAGTCCGATGAATTGATCGCATTCAAAAAATACCTTGAAAAAACAAGATGGAAATATTATTGGGAAGTGTGCTCATTCGTTGGGGCATAAGTTGCAACTAGCACTTTTTGAAAGCATTCAAGATGAATACGCCAAATCATCTTCCAATATGGTATGATGATCAAAAACTCATAGAATCTCCTAGTGGAACTGGTGGTCTAATGACTTACAATTTACACTAGTGAGGCTCTAGTGAGTTTTTTTCCTGTACGATATTTACAATCTAGCCATAAAAAAGAGGTTAGGACTCTTTTGTCCCAACCTCCTGAATATAGGTACTGTTAGTTCACTAAAGTGGGCTAGAGCCCCATATAAAGTATTTTGTGACCAGCTACAATCTAAGCTCTCACAGAGATAAATGGTGAGCCTTCTGTATTATCTTCAGGCGCTCCGCTCTTTGAACCAAAGATATAATCCACTGAGTACCAACCGTTATTATTAGCATTATAAGGATCATAGACCTGTGTTTGGCCATTTTGATAGCCTCTTAAGACTATCTCATGGGTAACAGGATAGCTACTAAAGACGCTATTACCAGCTGCCATGACATGATGGCCTGCTGCAAAAGCTTCTTTAAGCGCTGCCGATGAATGTAAGACGTCTGTTGTCAGTCGCCCCAGTTCTTGCCCCTTGGACAATACCCTTACTTGACGTTCCAAATAGACCATTTTTGTTAAAGGAGTCTGTGTGATGATAAAGGTAGTCCGCTACGGTTGTTGGTAAAACAGTTTGACCTGTAATACCAGAAATAGTCATTGCTAATGTGGTAGGAACACAGCCCAGAAGCTGCTAAATTATATTTCCATAATATAAAACCAGCCCATCTAGGGATCACGTTGTAGAGTAATATGGTGTGTCATAAACTCCTCTTGACTGTTGTAGTCGTTCCACCAACGCCTGCAGACTACCATCATTTTGAACATAGTAGAAATTGAATATTGTATTCTCCGTAGAGATATTTATGGCTAGAGGTGCATACTGAGGCCCTTATAACTACCATCGGCTTTGCCTTTGAGCCCGATACCAAACAATGTCATCCTGACCATTGACACTTGACACAAGTCAGCAGACTGACTTCCTTGACTCCTTTTGGACTATAAACATTCGTTACTACAACTTCGAACGTGCCTAATCGAGGATTATTATTTTTAATGGTGATTTGACCCGTTGGCTTAATGTGTTCTGAAGCTACATTCGCTGTTGTCTTTGTGCCTCCGACCCCGACCATACGAGCATCATTCTGAACATAGTAGGAGGTGTGTATGTATTCGCCTGTAGAATACTGTGGTCGCGTAGATTGACCTGTGCCTTATAGGTACCATCCGCTTGCTTGACTGCTGTGTACCAAATAATGTCGTCCTGACCATTAGCACTTGACCAAGTTGGCAATTTGACTTCCTTGACACCATAAGCATTCTCAACCTCAGAAACCACCACTTCAAAGGTACCTGTCTGTTGATTATTATTCTGGATAGTCAACTTACCTTTGGGAGTTCCTAGAATACAGTCGTCTTGGTTCCTCAACTCGACCAACTGACCATTATTCCCTACATAATAGAGATGGACATTGTACTCACCTGTAGAATATTTATGGTCGCTCGCCTTAATATTCATCTTGTAAGTACCATCAGACTGCTTGACTGCTCGATACCAGACAATATCATCTTGATCATTAGTGCTAGACCATGTCGGCAGAAGCACTTCACGAACTCCCCTCTGGACTGCTCCTCCCGCTCACAACAACATCAAAACTACCTGTTGTTGGATTGTGTGTAGTCATGAGAGTTCCTTTTTGGTTTAGCGACAGAAACAGTGAGTTGTTGTGCCACTAACCCCCAATCATCTGACCATTATCTTGAAGGTAGTAAAGGTGGATATGATACTCACCAGTGGACATCTTATGGTTGCGGGCTTGAATGCTAGCCCTGTATGTGCCATCGGACTGCTTGGTGGCTGTATACCAAAACAATATCATCTTGGCCTTTATCACTAGACCAAATCGGCAGATGCACGCTCTTGACGCCAAAGGACTGACAACATCAGACACAACAACATCGAAGCTGCCGTATCCGGATTGATTGTTCTCAATTTTCCAAAGTCCCTGACGTAGCTGCTAAACTGAACTGGGTGCCTGCTACACCGACTAATTGACCGTCATCTTGGATATAGTAAAGATGAACAGTGTAGTCTCCCAAAGAATATTTTGATGATCGAGCCTGGATACGAGGCCGATAGGTGCCATCGGACTGCTTGATTGCATGTGCCGGACTAGATCATCTTGACCTTTTATCGTTAGACCAAGTCGGCAGTTTGACTTCTTAACACCAAAAGGATTGAAACGTTAGAGACAACGACATCAAAGCTACCAGTAGCTGGATCGTTGTTTTCAATTTTCAAAGGTTCCTTTAGGTTGAGATAGGCCGCTTTGTTGTTCGGTACCACCTACCAACCAACTGACCATCATCTTGAATATAGATAGAGATGGACATTAGTCTTCCTGTTGATTTCTTATGATTTTACTGCTTTTGACGGTTGCCCGATAAAGTACCATCAGCCTGCTTGACTGCTGTGCCGAGATTAGGTCATCTTGACCTTTGTCGGTGGACCAGGTTGGCAGTTTAACTTCCTTGACACCATGGGATCGAAACACCAGAAACGACAACATCGAAACTACCTGTATCTGGATTATTGTTTTTCAATTTTAGCGTTCGCTGGCTGAGCCTTAGAAACCACAGTACTTGTACCACCTACACCGATAGCTGACCATTATCCTGAACACTAATAAAGTGGATATTGTACTCACCTAGAGAGTTCTTGTGGTGGGAAGCTTTGACTGTGACAGTGTAGTTGCCATTGGTCTGGCGCTGCGCCTCATGACCAGACTAGATCGTCTTGACCAGTGACACTAGACCAAACAAGAACAACTTTTTCACACATAAGGATTAGAAACCCTGAGACAACAACATCGAAACTGCCTGTGTCTGGATTAGTAGTGACAATATCAATTTTTCCTTGCGGTTTTACCAGTCATGACAGTTGTTGTGGTACCACCTCACCGACTAGCTGATTGTCTTCCAGCAAATAATAGAGGTGGATATTGCTTTCACCTGTGGAATACTTGTAATTAAGAGCTGAAATACTGATTTTATAAGTACCATCAGCATCGTTTATCATGTACCCAGATAATATCATCCTGACCATTCACGCTGGACCAAGTTGGTAGGGGCGACTTTTTGATAGGCCAGGGATGAAATATTGGTTACATGAGACATCAGTACCAGCATTTGGATCCACATTTGTAATGTGATAGTGCCTTGAGGCTTGTCATCAGCTGCACGAGAAACTCTCACTGGCTCAGGTTCACGACTTTGTTTCTGCCTCTTGTGGCTTATCGGAAGAAGCTGTCTGCCAGATCTAAATGAAGCTCTCTGAGAGAAATATTTTCAGAAAGTGATGCTAAATTGTCTTTTAGACTGTTCAAACGGCGAGTTTCCGTCCTTTTCAGAGGAAGCTGAAGCGATTTTTCATCTTTACTAAAGAAGCTTTCAGATGCCACCTATCTTTCTTCGTCTCAGGAATCTACTTCTGAAGCCTTGTTAACGAGATCCGCCTGTTTGTAGGCATCTCGAGTTGGTCCACAGCAACTGAGGCTCTGAGTTGCTGTCCATCATTGCTAGCTTGATTTATTTCACGTCAGCTTAAAACGCTATTAGCACTGGCTACTAATAAAAATAGCTGTACTAGCTAGATAAACTAATCCTTTTTGTTTCTTACGCTTTCTCCATCCTTTTTAGAGTGCACACCTTTGTTGTAGCATAATAGGACAATTATTACAAATTGGTAGCTCGGTATCTGTATCATTTTAATCTAAACTGATTTAAAACCTGTTCTTTCTATTATTTCGTTCGTAAACAAAAATAGAGGCACAGGACGAGACCATGATTCATTTTTGATCTTATCTAACCTCTTCCTCTTACAATGCTCTGTGATGTGTTATAAACTTCTTGGCCTGCCACTGCTCCGTCTCCAACTGCTGTGGTGATTTGGCGCATGAGTCTTTCTGACGGACATCTCCAATGGCACTAAATGCCGTCAATAGCCGTGTTGCACGTGATGTTTGGTCTGTGATAATCCAGCCCAGCTTCATCCACAAAATCCCTAAGTCTTTGACAAAATCCTTCTAACGTCTAGAGCTGTAAACATAGACAGTGCCGCCAAAGAAGTCTGACTCGCTGATTTGCCCCGTTTTGCATTTTCAAAACGCGACACTAGTTACCCTGCGATCGTCCCTTTGATTTCTTTTACGACAGGTCAGATAAAGCTGATTTTTCATTGGCAAGGCCCGCTCCTGCAAGAGCTGCTGCGCCGCAGTTGATCACGACGAGTGAACAATGGTCTGAGACTTTTGCACGAGCGCGTGAGGAAAATCGCTTCTAACTTCAACAACGGCAGAATCGCCGCACTCAACCACTAAAGAGATCCTCATCACGGAGCTCTCGTCGCAGACCGCACAGTAGGAAACGCCACGACTGTTGTATTAACTTCCTCGCCAGGCTCCTGAGATGACGATGGTCGGCGCGAAGCCAAAAATCACTGTCTTGGTCTCCGAGGCTCCATCCTCGGTAATGATTTTCTTATAGTTACCATGGTCTTTCAATCTTTCCAACCTGACCAAATGGGTGTCTACACCTAGATTTTCTAAAGGGTTCAAACACATTTTATCAGCCAGCTCTGGTCCCGCTGATACGAGCTTAACCGGGATAATTTTCAATCTCCGCAGTGCTTCCTTCATCTGGCGCCGTAAATTCCGCGTTCAAAGCAAAGGCCACTTTTAGTTGCGTCTAGCTGCACCCAGAGGGCTGCTGTATCATTTCCTGCGGACCAGCTCCAATAATCGACTGCTGCATGGTACATCATCTTTTTCCTGCTTCTCTTTTGTTGCAACTACTGTTTATTCTAACGAACTAAGCGCATCTTTACAAGTATTTAAGCTCTGAGAACAGCCAAGCACCAAAATCGCAAAAGACAAGGTGGAATCGTCATAAATTGTAATCAAAAGAAGATCGTAAATTTGGCTTTGTGGCTGCAAGAGTTCGATCGCTTGCGACCGAGCCGCTTTACAATAAAAAGCCTACAGCCATCGTGCAAGGCCTACCAGAGATCGTCGTATAGATGAGACTTTTGGACATAGAGATCTTCATTGGCATGTCGGCTCCTCAATAATCAGTTGCCTTAAAAAGGTTTTAGTCAGCAGCTGTCCAGCTGGTCCCAGCTTCAACTGAGCTTTCACTTTCTCATTATATCAAATGATAATTAGTCCGTTTGTAACTAGCAAAGGAATTCTTTGGTTCTAGCCTCCTTGGAATGATTGATGGTGTCTCCTCTGGTCTGCCTGACTCAATAATATACGCCCTTATCCGAGCACCCGTCTGCCACTGAAACAAAAAGATGTCTCGTAGCTGACCAGAATCATATGGTTTGTCACTCGCTTTGGCAGCGTCGGCGATTCTCTACCTCACCGACTAGCTCTGGGTCAGGGGCTGAGGTCGGCTCTATCTAGCGAAAGAGACATCTGGCTTCATGGCGAGGCCCGTGCCAAAAGCCACCCGCTGACTTTTGTCGCCTGATAAATGTGGGATAATGATTCTCACGGTCGAGACAAAGCCAACTTTGCTAACTCTTCCTTGGCAGTTTAGTCGCTTCTTGGTCAGAATAAGTTTTTAACTATCCAGCAAACCTTCCTTGACATTTGCAAGGCCGTCGACTGAAAATAAATTAAACTGTGGAAAACCATGCCAATTTTCGACGCAGCGTCAAAAATCTCATCTGGGTGAAATGGTTGAAAAATCCACCTTGCAGAGTTATCAATTTTCAATCCTTCCGCTGTCTGGCTGCTCCAGATAGTTGAGGCTGCGCTGGGAGGTTGTGCCAGCACACCTGAGGAGCCCTATTGACAATGACTTCGCCTTTTGAATTTCCAAACTCAGATTGTCAAGACGCTTTGAAAATTCCTATACTACTGGGAAATTTTAATCATCAAATCCTACCTCCTTGCGCTTGCTCCATCCAGATTGGCTGGCGCCTTGATATCCATAAGCTTTTCAATCGCACGTCCCGATTTGCTCAATCACGATAGTGACAATCAGTAAATAATCGAAACGGAAATAAGACTCAAAATAACGTCGAACCACCGATAGCTGAGCCTTGGCAAAGACTACTGACACCCGCACTAAGGCAGAAAGTCCCTTGGTCAAGCCGATGAGGGAGTTAATCAGTCGATGTTGCCACAAACGCTGCATTTAGTGAATGACCCGCAGATAGACTTGGCGATTGGTCATTCCCGACCTGCAGGCTGCTTCAATCTCACGGATCCGCGAAGAAATGGCTGCTCGGATCGTCTCTTAGCACAGGCCCTTCATTGAGCAAAGGCAATAATCGCAAAAGACTGAGGCAGGGATGGCATTGATATTAAAGGCCGTCCCATATGATTGATAGCTTTCAACAGGGGCGGAATCCCAAAATAAGTCAACATGAGCTGAACTAAAAGGGGCGTCCACGGAGAAGCTCACAAGACAGACTGAATAGGATATAGAATTCTCGTGCGGTTAATCTTGACCACTGCAATCATGGCGGAATGATGCCGAAAAATGCACCACCAGCGTCAACAAAAGAAGTGTGACGGGCAAAAGGTTTTCAGGATCGCTGGAATGGCATCACAGCCCGTAAGACTAAATAGTTTGCCGTCTGGAAGAAGCTTCAGAAGCTCTTCATACCAGTTTGCAGCTAGGATATAAGTTGTAAACACATTTCAATTACTTCTCTTTCTCGATAGTGCATTATTCTATCATAATTTGACCCAGATTGCAACTACTTTGGCATCAAAAATATGAATAATCTTTTAAACCTTTAATAGCTAAGTGGAAATAACAATAAAATAGACCCGTGACTACTACAGTCTATCGCATAGTTTCACGGTCTAAAAATATGTCTATATCGTCCATAAAAAATTTATGGCTAGATGTCTAGCGCAGCACTTGCGTTCTGCTCGACCACGTCACGATTTTCAGCTCGCTTGGTCTTGCGCGCTTCTCATTAACCGCCATTGGATTTTCTTCTTATAACTGGCTTGATTTTTCTTTTCTTCTTGACCAGACCAATCATTTCTGTCCAGCTTGCTCATGGTCTTCTCGATTAGCACGCGATCTCGGTCGTGGTATCTTGAAATTCCCATTTTGATCATCTTAGGGAGTGACTTGATGCCCAGCTTTTCCAACTCTCGAATATCAGGAATCGTCCTCGATTTGATGGGGTAATGGCTGTGCCGGGAAGACCATTTCGTCCCGTCCGACCAACGCGATGGACAAAAAGAGAATCACAGTCGGAATGGCATCATTGATGACGGCTGAGCCTCGATGTCAATCCCCGAGCCGCCAAAGTCCGTCGCTGCATGATTCAAAATCAGATTCTTGACCTGATTCGTGACAGCTTGCGCTCCGCGGCGGGATATCGCCATGAGTTTTGGCTACTTTTGGGCCTGCGCGGTCAGATGGGCCTGCAATTCATCCGCCGAGTCTTGGTGAGTGACGAAAATCATCGCCAGATAAGGCTGGAGGATCTGACTAATCTCTATAAATCTGGGCAGTTCTTATGTCCGCCCTTGGTTGACGGGGACAGATTATCAATGGTATCGGCAATCACCGTCTTGATCTTAATCTGCTCCGAGGCCGGATTAGATGTGTTTTCGAAAGGTTGGAGCTTCTACGCGCTGTTGTGAAAGACTAAAAACTGCGGGTCTTTTAGGCAGCAAAGCGGGCGTCAATCAGTCGACCGTCTCCAAAAAGCCCATGTCAAGCGTCGCTTATCAACCTCGTCACGACAAAGTATGAGCCTTATGGATAACTGATCCTCAGCTCAGCCGTCCTAAATCCGCGCCCGGCGTTCCAATGACGATATGAGGCTGGCTGGACTCGGTTGCCGATTTGGCGGCCTTGTCAGTCCCGCCAGACATAGTTGGCCTCGAATCTCTTGCTCCGAAAGCTAGCCAACTGGCAGCCTGATAGATGGGTTTGCTAATTCTCGACTAGTCCTGTAATCACCCGCTTGGACATGTCGCTCTCTCGGTTCTTGGAAGATGGCCTTACATTGTTGGGTCTGACCACGATCGGTTTGGACTCCCCGACCAAGTCTCGGCTCAGATAACTTCACTGGAATCAGCTTTTCCTGTACCTCTGTCGCCTCCCACAAAGTTCAGGTCCTGAGGGCTTCTGAGATATAATCTTTAAAGTTAAATTCTAAATTTCATTTTTCTCTGTTTTACTCTTAATCTTATCTATTATACAGAAAAATATCTTTCTGCTCGGCTCATGACAAAAAAGGCGTACACCACCTTTATCATCACAAAGTATAGAATGGCCAAAAGTCAGCAAGCTAGCTAAGAGACTACAGCTTTCGAAGAAAAGTCAACCTTCCATTCGCTCCAAGGCTGGCGCACCAGAAAAAGCCACCCAGTTCAAAGTGGTGATGGACTGGCGTCATACGGAAAATCCGCCACCTGTCAGCAAATAAAGTCACCTGCATCATAACAGAAGTCAGTTTCAAAGACATGGGCGTTCGATGAGAAACGAAGGTCCACTCTTGGTGCAAAGGCAATGGAGACTGCAAACCGCTACCACCAGGTAAGACTTCGTCCCCATAAAGATTTAGCTACAGCGTGGTTAAGACAAAAGAAGCCTGGCAAGCCGCCAATCATGCTGTAGTCGGCAATCAGAAGGTCAGCGCTTCTGCTCCCGAGCACTGACTCCGTAAGCCGCCAAGCTGATCGCAACAGAGATACTGAGCCAAGCCATCAATTCCATCAGTCAGATTGACAGCGTTGGAGAAACCAACCAGCCAAAAGAGGACGAAGAAGATATAGAGGAAGCCCAGCTGCACTGGAATCGTAAAGACATTGAGAGAGTCACCTGCCCCGTGCTGATTGTAGAAGAAGTAAAGATATCCCCTACCAGCTGCAAAGCTGGTTTCTGTTTGGATTCAGGCCTTCGTTGATTTTGCGGAAGCTTGAAAATCATCCAGCCAACGATTCCGTAGAGAACCAGAGATAAAAGAGAATCATAATCAAGCCGTTGGACAGTTGTTGGGAAAGCAAAGCTGTTACAAAACTAGCCAAAACAGAAGCAACCAGAAAGACGGTCCCCATCGTCGGCGTTCCAGCCTTAGCTTGATCGTTGCTTGACATCTCCCTGTGCATTGCTGGCCTGATATATGAGCCTTGTGATAAAAACGGATAAAGGCAGGAATCCCAACAAGCGTTAGGATAAAGGTTAGAATTCCTGCAATAATTGCTGATTAACATGTAGTCTCCCAATGTAACGGTTATCAATTTTTCAGGTCTGTATTGACCTTTTCCTTCTGTTTGACAACTTTTGAGCGCTTGCCTTTAAAGTGACTTCCAGCCCTTGCCATTCAGCAAATTGCTCCACATTTTCCTTGGTCCAGCCATACCCTTATCTGGCACAAATCTTCAAAGTTATCACTTAAAATCAAAAATCTGTTGATTGGCTTTTTAGTTCTTGCCCTTCTTTTACAGAAATCTTCTTGATTTCACTACCTGTTCCTAAAATGACTGGCTGTACTAGATTGCGGCGAGCTCATCCAGCCAAGCCTCCGGGCTGATTTGATTTTTCACAGCTTCAGTTGCTTGTCAAACCATCGATAGATGGCATTTTACTAAGTTGTTTCTTTTCAGCAATTCCAAAGCAGGACTATCTCCAGTCAGATTTAAACTGTCTTTAAGCGCCACAGCTTCTTCCAAGACTGGATTGACAACTTCCTGCCAGAAAGAGGGAGAATTTCTCTTCGGGCTGCTGAACAGTGACATACATAATGAAATCTGGACTTTCTGCCCGGCGTCATGGCTACTACGGGTAAATGTTATTATTCTCCTTCCAAATAGCCCTTTATCTGTCAGCAATTTGGGCTGTTCCGGATCTTGCCCGCATCTGGATAACCGGCTCACACCGATATTCAGGTTCCATAGTAAGGAACGGTTCCGACCTGAATCATATAATTTCGAGTCGTTTTCGCTGCTTTTTCTGGAAACTGGATGACTGACAATTTCTGGCTGAGATTTTACGAGCGCTACCCGTTTTTGAGTCATAGATGGCGAGATAAATTTCGGCTCTAACATGACTACGCATCATCTGACACAGCTGAAAAGGCACGTAGCATCTGTGCTGGGTTACTCCCCAATCCCTTGTCCGAAGGAACTCATGGCAATGGTTACAGCATTATCTGCCGGCAGGGCACCATATTCTTTCATAGCCCATCCCAAAACGGGTCGGTAAGCCAAATTTGAACTTCGATAGATAATCGATCCACTTGGCATTGCCATATCCTGCCTCAATCGTGTCGCTTACCAACGTTACTTGAAAAATAAAGCGCTTGAGCATGGAGGTCAGGACTTGTCCTGTTGCTAACCATGTTCACATCCCAGTCGCGGGATGGTAGCATCTGCAATCTTATATTCTGAGCTATCAGATGTTCCGGTTGGATTAAAGGATCCATTATCAATCGCTGAGGCTAGAGTCATAACTTTCATCGTTGATCCAGGCTCATATCTGCGTCTGAGTAAAGGAAGTATTCAAGTTTTCAAATGATCTATTCAGGCCCTCTTTTTGGTATCCGCATTATGGGTCGGACGCTGGGTCGTTGCTAGAATCTCGCCTGTCTGCATCTGAGCCAAAGTCGCACTGACAAATTTTCCCTTAGCTTTTTCTTGGAGGCATCATCAGCGTTTCAAGTATGTCTGTAACTGGGCAGAGAGGGTTGTATACACATCTTTTCCGTCTTCTGTCTTAACAGAAACTTCCTCTGTTTACTAGGATGATGTTCCCTTTGCTGTCTTTTTCATAGGTAACCAGACATTCTGACCACCCAAAGATACGGTCTGCGACTGCTCCATACCGGATTTCCTACAAGAGTTTGTTACCATCTTTATCCTCTTGCATCTGAGCCTGACCGATAAATTGCGAGGCAAAGATACCGTTACTATAGCTCAGTTAGGGCTGGTTGTAAAAATCAATCCATCTTTTCCTTCTCCATTGCCTGCTGGATGAGAGCTCATAGTACTATAGGTGATTCCATTTCCTTGAGAACCAAAAGAAACCTGTTTCTAAATCCTTTTAGCAAGTTGCTGCTTAACATAGTCCTTATCCATTCCTAGATGTTGATTAAGAATTTTCAAGCAACCTTTTCATACTAGGGATTCTCTACATAGAGGACCTTGCCAGCGGCGGTTGTAATTTTTATCAATAACGGCATAAATGTTATAGGTCGTTGCATCTTCAGCGATCGGGACACCGTTGCGGTCATAGATCGTTCTCGGCAGCGACCCGACTGTCTTTGGTGCACTTGCTTTGGCATTTTGACAAATGTACACACCGAATTTCTGATCTGTCCCGATAATGGTCGCAAAATTAATTAAGAAAATGAGAAAAGACAGACGAGCACTCATGCTTTTCACTCTTCTTCGATTGTATTCAGGGTGTCTGTCTGTTTTTAAAGCATATCGCTGAATGTTTTTGATCTTTTACTCATTGGTTGTCACTCACTGTCTTATGATTTCCCTTTTGGGTTTCATATCTGAGAGCTGCTCAACTGGGACAGCCTTTCACTAACGTGTCAATTCATTCACTTCTTGCTTAATATTATCCAATTCAGCCTGCTCTGACTCAATCTGAGCATTAACTTCAGTCAAATCACGATTGACCTGCAGCAGCTTGGTCTGCATAAACACTATACTGACCGCAAGGATAATCGCTGTTAAAATAATGGAGCCATAGAGGCTTTTTGACTCGAGAAAATTTCCGAATCCGTTTTTGAATAGTGTTGCTTTCTTTTCTGCGCATGAAACTTACTCATGCACCTTCCTACTACCCTGCTAATTTCGCAGAATGGGCGCGATTATTGACTTCTAATTCTTCTTTGCTTGGTAAAATGGGTTTGCGTGAAACTAACTCCAGCTTGGACTGCAAACTCATCTGAATGAAAAGGCAGACCTTTGGGAGACATCTACGGTTGAAGCTTCTTTAAACAGTTGCTTGGTCAGACGATCTCCAGCGAATGAAAGGTAATCACGAAATACGCCCACCTACTGCCACACAAGTCAATGGCCTCGCTGAATGGATTCATCGGCCGCTCCAACTCGTCGTGACCTCAATCCGAATAGCCTGAAAAATCTGCTTAGCTGGATGACCTTTTTCTTCAGTTCCTTAGCGGGTTTTGGCTGATTTGATAATCTCAGCTCAGCTCTGTCGTCGTTTCGATTGAAGCGACTACTCTCAGCTTGCTCGATCTTACGGGCAATCTGCTTGGAAAACTTATCTTCACCATATTTGATACGGACCAAAGTCGTTGTAAGGATGTTGATTCACAACTTCGTAAGCTGTCAAAGGCAGCTTCTTGATTCATCCACATATCCAAAGGAGCGTCCTGCTTATAAGAAAAACGCGCTCCCGCTCATCCAGCTGCGGACTAGATACTCTAAGTCGTAAAACAAATTCATCAATCTTCTCGACCCCTACTTCATTCAAACGAGTCTTGAGATTGCGGAAATTATCCTTGATAAAGGTCACCATGCCCCGCTCAATATAGGGGAGCCAGGCGTTTTTAGCGTTGTCAATCGCAGTCTGATCTGGTCAAAAGCATACAAATGCCTTGTCTCCCAGCTTGCTCAAAGATACTCGCTGTGACCAGCTCCACCCAAAGTCGCATCAACATAGATGCCATCTGGCTGAACATCAAGCTGGTCAATCGTTTCATGAAGAAGTACGGTAATGTGATGAAATTCTTTTGTCATATCCTATCTATTATATCACATTCATGTATATCTAAAGAATATATCAACTTTTGATAGGCTACCTTATAGCTTTTGCAAGTCACTTTTTAGAAAATCTACCTTAGCTTACCAGCTTCTACCAGTCAGCAAAAAGGCCTTGCGGCATGCCACATTTGCTATAATCATAACTACCAATGCATTGCGAGCTAGAATTCTTTCACATTCCGAAATTGATTCAGTCCCAAAAGGAGATTTGTATGAAACTTGCTTTACGAAATCAGCTATTTGCCTTTATCAGTCTGTCACGGATCTTTAATATCCTAGGCTCTTCTATCTATAATATCGTTTTATCGTATTTGCTTCTAGCATGCCCCAACCCAGTTTGCCGTTGGTATTGCCAATTTTATCGATTCTTGTTCCTACCACAGTCTTTGTCGGGATGAAAGCTGACAAAACCATTCAAAAACCCTGCTGAGCTTATTCATCTGGAGTTGTTGCAGGCCTTCCTCTTCATCCTAGTCGCCCTCTAACCAAGTCTGCCTCCCTATCTAGCCTTTTTCTACCGTCTGCTTTCTCAATATCTTTTCTGACATTATCAGCGACTATCGGGAGTGGCTTACAGATGCCTATCTTACAGAAAAATATAGAAGAGAAAGATTTGATGGAAGCTTTCTCTTTCACTCAACTTCTCACATTTTTGGGAAATTTTTGCTGGGCAAGCTCTAGGAGTCTGGTTGCTTAGTATCAATCAGCAGAATTTCGCTATGGTCGCCCTCATCAACGCCCTCGCTCTACTCTCCTCAAGTACCCTCTATCTGATCTTAAAAACTCACCCATGATACCCCGGCTAGTTTACAGAGCAAAAAGCTTCCTTTCAGGAAACAGATGAAAGACCTTTACCAGAATGTCCAAATGATTTTTGAACAGAGAAAGATCGGAAACTTCCTGCTGAGTGCTGCTTCAAGTCCTCCTCTTAAACGCATTGGCCGGCTCTATCATGGGACTCTACAACCTCTATTTATTGGATCACCCATGTTTGGGGACTAAACCTGAGCCAGTCTGCTCATTATCGAGTCCCTGCACAGTGATTGGGATTATCTCCGCCAGTGCCTTCTCAAATGATTATTTTTCCAAATTCTCTGATGCGGCTCGTCGTTTGGTGCTCGCTAGCTCTCCTCCTATTGAGGCATCAGCAATTTTACTCCAAGCTCCTGCCCTCTTGGGCATTTTCTTTCTTACCTTTCTCATGTACATCTCTGGAAAAATCAATCCTAAAATCAACAGCATGCTACTGAGTAAACTTCCTCCAGAAGTATTAGCTCAAACCTCCAACTTTCTCACCATGCTCTTTTACCTTTTCCATTCCACTTGGGCATGATTTTTACCAGCCTTGGTCTGTGGAATATGGGAAGCGCTTGGTTGGTCTTCTCTCTGCTTGGTGGTGTCTGCCTTCTGCTCAGCTTCAAAAACAACTAGAGTAAAATCGTCACAATTCCATACAAAAAGAGGCTGGGACAAAAGGTCCTAGCCTCTCAGTCTATCTTTGGTTGTCGAGGCAAGACGCAGTGGTTGAGTGGGCTCTACTAGGCTGATTTCATCAGCTTTTACAGCTCTACTCAACTGTGCGGAGGTGGGACGATGAAATCAATTCTAACGAATTACCGATTTCTGTCACTCTCTACGATATTTTTCAATCTTTCTATCCGATCAGAAATTGGTGGGTGAGTATAAAGAGCTTTTGTAAAGCCACCCTTTTTCTTCGGGTCATTGATATAGAGCGCTGCACTAGCATCATCTACATGGTGCTCCATAGGCTGGCATTGTCTAACTTCAGCAGGGCATTGATCATGCCCGTAGGATTGCGAGTCAACTCAACACTTGAAGCGTCTGCCAAATACTCACGTTGACGAAATAGCCAACTGCACCAATGTTGCAGCTAAAGCGGCGCCAGAAAGAGCCAGTAGAGACAATCATCAAAATAATTCCTAAACCATTGTCATTGTCCCGATCGTTTCTTCGACGACCACCACCGCTATACCACTCATGCGCCCAGCCATGCTGGACAACGATTGTAACAACGCTTGTAAGTGCCACTGCAATCGTCGAAATGCGAATATCATAATGTGTCGAATGTGACTGACTTCATGCCCCATTACACCCTTCAAGCTCTTCACGATTCATGAGGGTACAAAGCCAGTTGTAGCAGCCACAGCCCGCATTCTCAGGCTTTGAGCCAGTCGCAAAGGCATTGGGTGAGGCATCTTCTGCGATGAAGACCCGAGGCATAGGAATCTGAGCCACCATGGGCATATCCTGCTACAACGTGATAGAGTTCAGGCGCCTCCTCCTCGGAAACTTCCTCGCACCGTTCATCGACATGACAATCTCTGTGGACTGAAAAATCATGCGACAGCATAAATACCACCGATGATAAAGGCGATGGCCATCCCACCAAAGGAGAATCGAGCCAAAGATAGCCGACAGCTGCCCCAATCAAAGCTAAAAAGTGCAAAGAAGGCGACGAGGAGAACCCAGTACGCCTTTTTTATTGCTGGCAATTTGGTCAAACAACATAGTGGCCACTTTACCCCAAATCGCTAAAATCTACTTCTAGGAACAGCCTTTTTCTTCCTCTGGTGTCTTCAAGAAGTCTGCTGCTTTTGAAATAACATACCTCGCAATGACATTGCTAGGGAAAGTTTCATTTTTGACAGTGTAGTTGCTGGTTACTGAATTGTAAAAAGCTGGCGAGAATAAGCAATCTTATTTTTCTGTATTTGTCAACTCTTCCTGAAGTTTCAAGTAGTTTTGTATTTGCCTTAGAGATCTGGGTAATTTTTCAGCAACTGCAAGATACGCAGAAATCGAACGAGTCAGGGCATCACTAGCCTCCATAGCCTGGGCAGGTGATGAGCAGCAGCTACTGGTTACGCAATCAGTAACATTTTTCCAAGGTTGATTTCTCATATTTCCACAACCTTTAACCGTACCTAAAGGTTGGGGAATCAGGTCATTTCTGCGCTTGAGCTGGACATCAATCTGACTCCAAGCTTCCTGGAGTCTGCATGCGGCTCTTACAAGCCCATTGTAGGCAGAAATCACGAAAAATAGCTACAAGCTGCCACAACTGCAATAATAATTAAAAACATGGACATAATAAAGATACTCCTTATGATTTGGTTGCACCTATTATAACAAGCTCAACCTGTCTTTCTTGACATGTCATCTAGGTAAAGAGCTTTAGCTTGGTAATATCCAAACGCTAAAATGTCGAAATCTAGAAAAAGCTTCTTCACTTTTCTAGAAATCAGAGCAAGTCAGTATCTAATCCTTGGGTACCCAAGAAGCTGATAGCAGCAGCACCTTGCCTCTTTTTATGGTATAATGGTGTGAATACTGAAAACAAGGGATGAAAGCTATGACACCGCAAAATTTTACCAGCTACTAAGCCAGCAGGAATTGAGCTGACCGACCGCCAGAAAGACCAGTTTGAGCGTTATTTTGAACTCTTGGTCGAATGGAACGATCAATCTGACGGCTATCACAGAGAAAAACGAAGTCTATCTCAAGCACTTCTATGATTCAATTGCGCCCGTTTTGCAAGGCCTGATTGATAATCAAGAGCTCGCTATTTGCAGATATCGGAGCCGGTGCCGGCTTTTCCTAGCCTCCCTATGAAAATCATCTGTCCCCAGCTGGATGTGACTATCATTGATTCCCTCAACAAACGAATCAACTTCCTAAAACTACTTGCAGAGGAGCTCGAGCTGGCACAAGGTTCACTTCTACCACGGCCGCGCAGAAGACTTTGCTCGAGACAAAGGCCTTTCGAGCTCAATTTGACCCTTAGTGACTGCCCGTGCAGTCGCTCGGATCTGAGTCCTATCTGAACTGACTATCCCTTTACCTAAAAGTGGGGGACAGCTGCTGGCACTCAAAGGCTTCCATGCTCCAGAAGAACTGGACAAGCAAAAATGCCTTGAACCTACTCTTTAGTAAAGTTCAAGACAACCCCAGTTATGCCTCTACCAAACGAGCGATCCCGCTTTATCACAGTGGTTGAAAAGAAGAAAGAAACGCCCAACAAATACCCCACCAAGGCCGGTATGCCAGAATAAAAGACCATTATAAAAAGAAAAATCAGGCAATCCTTGCCTGATTTTTACGTTTGTTAAACCATATCATTTTTCCACAGCTTCATTATAGATTCGAATCCAAGGAGCAACTTGATTTATCACATCTAAAAACCTGTAATAAGTCAATATATTTTTGATCCGTATAAGGTCCAAAAGCCAGACGAATATCTTTGTTAGAACTCATTGGTTGTAATACAGATACAGGTGATGAACTTTTGCATACTTTGTTTCTTGCACTTCCTCGATCTTAATGGTCACATCAACTAAATCAAAAGCATGAGAAATTGGAAATAAGCATCCACCCGTATGATGGCATCCTTGTAGAGATGAGAGATAAGCTTTCACGCGCATAACGAGAGTCGCTATAAATCAGTTGAAGATCCTTTTCCAGCTCTGGAAAGTGAGAATAAAGTTCTTGACAGCGTCGCAAACTCTTTTCCCTATTGACTATAGCAAGGCAAGTAAAGAGACCGCTCATCGCCATTAGCAAGATGATTAAAATCAGGGTCATTCTCCCCCGACTTCATCTGTCTGCGACAAAGCCAGAGACAAAACGAAAGCCCCTAGACCACACAGGAAAAACCAATTCCTTATAAAATTTAAAAATTTATTTTTCTTGCACCAATTGATCCTCTCAATCCAAACATGGCTGATTTTCCACCTCGATCCTAGGCCCAAGGATTATAAAACGTCTCGATTGACAACGAAAAGAAGAAGGCTGAGGGCTAGTAGAAGGACGGACACCACGATTACAAGTTTGTCTAGTTTTCTGAGAGCTTTCTGGGTGTACCAGGTCCGCTTTTTGTTTTTCCCAAAGCGGCTGCAGCTCCATGGCCGTCGCGATAGTGATTCGCTCGAGCGAGCTGAAAATCAAGGGAATGACGATTTGCAGATTGCCTTAGACCCGCTTGCTGAGAGCCTTTTTGGATAATTCTTGTCCACGCGCCTCTTGAGACATCTTGATGAGGTAAAAATTCCTCCTGTAAATCTGGAATATATCGCAGGGTCAGACTGACCGCATAAGCAATCTTATAGGAAAAGGCCGATTTGATTCAGACTGGAAGCAAATTCGACTGGGATGGGTGGTCATGAGAAAAATCACCGCTAGGGAATCGTTGAGAAATACTTGAGCAAAGATTCAAGAGATAAAAGAGCTCCTGAAGCGTGAGATTATAAAGCTCCCCAGCCTGTCCAAAAGCAGATTCTTGGCTCCATAAATCTCCACCCCATACTGAGGGGCAAAGAGATAGACCATGAGAATATTCAGCGCTGCAAAGGTTCCCGCAAAAGCCAGAACGAAAGAAATATCTTTCAGCCGAATCTCAGACACCCGAAATAACATCAGGAAGCCGAGCCTTACAAGAAGGAGGAAAACGTATCGTAGCTCATCATGGCTCACCGAAACCAGAATAAAAAGATGAGCTTGCTGGCACCAGACAGACCATGGAGAAAAGTCTTTCCGGCATGGTAACCAGTCAATTTTGTTGATTAAACATGACTTTCCTCCTTTTTGCATGTGAAAATTGAGTTAGAGCTAGCGGATCCACTCCCAGCTTCTCAGCCAAGCTAAAAAATCGAGGTTTCCTTTAGATTCGCCGCTGCAATCAACTCATGATTGGACAAAAACCTGAGCAGGCGACTGGTCTGCTAAAATCTGTCGTCCACCACCACGATGGCCCGATCGAATAATCCAACATAAGCTGCATATCATGGTAATCATGATAATCGTGTGTCCCTAGCTGGTTGTAGCTCATCGAGAAAGTCCATCATCTCTGTATGGTGGCGCTGATCCTGACCAGCTGTCGCGCTCATCCAAAAGGATAACTCTGGATTTAGCACCAAGATAGAAGCAATGGTCACCCGCTTCTTCTGACCAAAAGACAGGGCTGAAATTGGCCAACTGCGGAATTCATAGAGACCGCAAGTTTTGAGAACAGCATGAACTCTTTCTTCAATCTCTGCTTCTGCCAAACCACGCAACCGCAGTCCCAGCGCTACTTCATCAAAGATCATTGTGGTCGAAATCATCTGATTGGGATTTTTGCAGGACACTAGCTAATCGCATCCGCTCGCTCCTTGATAGAGTCGCCCTTGATATCTGTCCCTGCCAACGATACTCCCCTTCTGTATCAATAAAACGACAGAGAGCCTTGGCTAGCGTGAGACTTGCCAGCTCCATTTTTGCCAACGATGGCTATCCGCTCATCCCTTGAAAATCTTCAGACTGATGTCCCGCAAAATAGGTCTATCGCTCTGATAGGCAAAAGGAAACATGGTCGGGTTCTAAAGAGGCTGTGCACTTTTCTGTCAACCTGCTCTGCTTTTTGCTCCGGTCAGATTCTGCGAAAGTCCTGTAAGTTCCAGCTTGGTCAAAATCAGCCAGATGAGTCGCGCTGCACATCAAAACCAAGCTGCCGCGGGCTATGATAGAGGTTCTCGAGTCATTTTCCGCTAAGAGATCCGTCTTGAGCAGATCATCTGGCGCACCGTTAAAGAGGATTTGTCATCATTGACGAGGACAACTCGGTCAACAGGTCGATAAAGAACGTCTTCCAAACGATGCTCGACGTAATGAGTGTGATCGCAGCTTCTCTATGAATCTGATCAATCGAAATCAATCGTATCCTGACCAGACTTGGGATCGAGATTAGCCAAAGGCTCATCAAACAGCAAAAGTGGACTCTCATCGATCAAGACACCTGCCAGACTGACTCGTTGCTTCCTGCCGCCAGACAAGATCTTGCGGACGATGATCAAAAAGCTGCTCTAGTTCCAGCTGCTTGGCCCAACGCAGGACTTTCTCCCGCATCAGGGCAAGTCCACCATATCATTTTTCCGGAGCAAAGGCCAGATCCTCTGCCACAGGTCCGATAAACTGACCATCCGTGTCCTGATAAGACCGTGCTGACAAGATTTGACTTGTCATAAATGCTAGTATCAAAAGGCTGGCTGCCCCTTAATCAAGAGTTGGCACTGGCCTGACCCTTGTAAATATTGGGAATAATACCGTTAAGACACTGCCACGGGGTTGACTTACGCAGAGCCAGACGGCCCCAATCAGCAGCACCTTTTCCCCCTCGTAAATGGTCAGATTGTTATGTGTCTTCGAAAAGTCGGCTCCGACTGAGCTTGATATTGAAAACTAAAATCTTCAAATTGAATAATTGGTTTTTCATGTTTTTCTAGGCCAAGAGCGATCTAGAATCGCCTGAGGTTTAGCTGTGTCTTTCTCGTCTAAGTCCGCATGATTGGCCAGATTGCGCATATCTGACCTCCTCAGACAGATGATCCGCCGCGTAAAAGAACTGGCAAACTTGAACGCCACGAAAGGCCGCCAGGCTGCTACAGCCGAGCGTTCCATATCCACACGATTAGCTCCCGCCTCTTTTCGCCTGCGCAGCTTATTCACCAGTTTCTCGGAAAATACCGTCGGTCGTCCGACCTTGCCCAGCTATGAAATCCCTCGCTGCTCAAAATCCAAGAAAATCACTGCAAACCGACATGACTGCTATCTCCGAACTAGCCGTGGTAATGATAGCTAGTCCTCATCGCGCAAGGCTGCTGTCGGAATAATGACGGATGTTTCTTTGATATCCTCGTCTAGCACACCACAAGTCCCAAAGAGAACCAGCTTTTTCATACCAAAAGCAATCAAATCCTCCAGAATGGCCACACAAGCTGAAGCCCCAACTGGTGCATTGAAAAGAGCTAGCTCCTGCCCATCTGCAAAGACCCGATAGATGGGAATTTCAATGTTAGCCATGAACGTCGTCGTAATCAACTCATGGTCAAAATCCGCCAGCATTCGAGAAGATGTCTCCCGAGCAAAGCAGGACACTGCCGCCTCTGCGGAAAGCCTCAATAGGGCTCTATCAAATCCTCTGGATTGATGATGGCCTTACGGTTTTGGTCAAACTCTTCAAGAATCATCGACTTGTTTTGTCCCTTTGCTTTTAGCATGAAATAGCCAGCTAATGTTCGCTGACTCTATCCTACTATTGTATCATAAAAGGCGGTCTACTGACTATCACCAGCATATTTTCTACTAGCCAAGGATATGGGCAGACTCCTGCAGGGGACAGGCTCAAGCATTCAAAACAAAAAGATTGGGATGATCCCAATCAGTAAACCAGTGCGTTTTGATATATTCTACTCCTTCTAAATACTTCTTCGCTTCTGAACATGAAAGAGCTCAGGATTTTTCGTCGAGATGCTTTCAAACAAACTACGTGCAAGGCTTCATCACCTTTTAACTGGGCGTTGAGCGCACCGTAATAAAAAACATTATTCGAGACAGTTTGTTCTGAGGTTCTGTTGTATCAAAAATAATCATTCATTTTTATCACAAATAATATCAAGGTTCCTTGTAAATGAAATATCTTTTTATCTTTGCTTCATTTGAGATTTATATGAGACTGATAATCTGTTCATTTCTTTTAACAATTCTTGTGCCTCAGACAATCTTTTTAGAATGCACTAAATTCAATATTTTATAGTAATAGCCGTTAAATATGTAATTAAAACTATTTCTCAAATTACTATTCTTTATTTCATCCAAAATAAAGCAGGCTTTCTTGAAAAATTTCCTTTATAAAAAGAAACCGTCGCACTCGCCAATAACTTAGATAAAATTGTGTTTTTCTTATTGTAAGACTAAATGAGCTTTATTAATTATATCTAAATATTTATCTAACTCAATGTTGTTTTTAATAGCTCAAACGAAAACTAAGATCTAACAAAAATTTTTGAGAATAGAATAACTAACAAAATGATTATAAGTAAAAACATTATTCCTTTGCAGAACAGTGTAGATGGATGATTAAAAGATAAATATAGAAAAATTATTGTTGAAAATATTAGTATAACAATATTTCCAAATAACTTTTTTATGAATTCTATTTTTCAACTGTCCCAACTCAAAATGCTAGCAATGATCATAAAACACCCCTTATTTATGAAACAACCTTTTTCTAAAGTCTATATAAAATACAGATATGAGATTCTTCCAGCTTCATATAATAATAGTCTTACCTTATTATATATGAGTCCTACTCTCACCAACTTCTAAATACTTCTTCGCTTCCTGAACATAGAAAGTTCTGGATTTTCGTTGTAATACTCTCAAATAGGCGCGTGTGCGTTCCTTATCACCCTTTTTGCTGCGCATTAAGCGCACCGTAATAAGAAAACATTATTCGAGACAGTTTGTTCTGAGGTTCTGTTGCATCAAAATAATCATTCACTTCCTGATTGAACACAATATCCTTGATTGCCTCTGCTTGAAATCAAGGCTCCCTTAATACTTTTCCAGTCAGATGCTTTTAATAATTTTTCTTCAAAGTGGACTATTGCCCTTTTTGTCTTGTAAATGAATAGAGATGAAGCTGATAATATGATTGAATTAATTGATGACTCAGTTTGTAATGTCTAGTAACCTTTTGAATATCTGACTGATCAAACTCAGCCTGTGCCAAAGAAAATTCTCCTTATAAAAATAAATTTGCCCTTTAACATGATGTAGAGTTTGAATATAATGTGGTTAGTCATGTCTATGGAATGATCTGTTGCATACTCATAAAAACTTTGATACTTTCTAAGATCCAACTAATTCATTTTTAAATAATTCATAGTTCCATTGAATAAATATTTTACTCGGTAAACAATGAATAATACTAGCAAAAGCAAAATAGCATGCTACATACCATCGAAAATTTAGTGTTTATCAAATAGGAAAAACAAAACGCAGTGCCCCAAAAATGTGGCGATAGAAACCAAAAGTTTTCATTAAAATATCTACTACACAGTCTGTAATTTTCTAACTTAGATATTATAGATTTACTTGTTTTCATTCGTTAACCTTTCTTGTCACCATTAAAAATTGCAATAACTCTCACGAATATTGCTGCTGTATAAAAAGCTACAGGCGCAGTAAGTGTGGTAGCCACTAATCCTACAACAGGTGCATCACCAACAGATAGCACTCCCATATTCTCTGTCACCCACTCAAAACGCATTTCCATATTATCAACATTTCTCTGTCCAATTTCATCAGTGACTATCAATATAACGAAGTCCTGCTTCACTGTGGCTGTCTCCTTTACAAAAGAGATTTTATACCATTTTTAGACTTATAGAAAAATCTTATTTATTTGAGCACTCTTTAGTACTCACAGTATTATAATAATTATAGCATGAATTTTTCACTATGTATAATAATTGCAGCGGCTTTTTCTAGACTATCGCAAAATAAAAACTTTTAGACATTATCACGTCTAAAGTTTTTATCTTCTATGCGATTACTGAATTACCAGTGTTTCCAAACTTTCCCCAATCGCAGCCAGGCGCTCTGTCACTTCATTTTTGCGTCCAGCTCCTGAGTTTATGAGCCGAGGCTGGCAGTCCAGTAAGACAGTTCCTTTTGTCCTCGACATCTCGAAAATCAATATAACCACGATAAAGCCTGCCTTTCATCAACGTCACACTAGCACCATTTTTAGGCGGGATCTGCTTTTTCCAGTTCCTTACCGATGCGTACCATGACAAGCTCTTGACTTCTCGAACTCACAGTAACGGTCATCTTACCTCCGGACCATAAAAAGCCAAAGCCGACCAAACATCTTCTTCTCTTCTACCTCTTCTTCAAAAAAACATGAGGAGGAAGTTCAGTAGCTAAAAATAAGCACGGACTTGCTGGAGCTAAGGATTCACTATAAGCCATCCTTCTGCCTCATTTCATCACATCCCAGCCGATACCAAAACGGTCAATCAAGCGACCATAAAACTCTGCAGCTTGTTCCTCTAAAGGATAGAGAATTGCCCATCTTCAGCAAAGCAGCAAAGAGCTCATCGGCTTCTTCTCTACTATCTGGACTCAGAACCAACCATTGATTGGGCTGATGATTGCTAGGAATAGATGGGTCATTAAAAACACCTACATCCTCACCATTCAGGGTCAAGTTTCCCGTATCTAAAGGCAATCGAGGCAAAGCTTATCGTTTTTCTGCGGGAAGGTTTGCTGGATCATCATCTCACTGGCTCGTGCAAGTCCCTTTATCTCAGTCTGAAAAAGATCTGCATAAAAACGAAAAGCTTCTTCAGCCTGACCATTCAAAACTTAAAAACACGTCTAATTTCATTGTTGTTCCTCCAATTGTTTTATAACTGAGAATAAATCTCTAGTATCAGTTGTCAATTAAGATAAAAATTTTCTTATTCTCAATTGCGCTTGTTTGGCTAGGGAACGCATGATTAAAACTGGAAGATTAACTGTAATAGGTGGATCGCTGCGGGCAGGGCCTGCGCATGCTGATTTCCTCCTGATAGATGCTATCGCCTGAAAAAGTGAGAGACTCATCGCTGCTCAGCGAAAGTTATGCTTTAAGACATAGTTTTTAGTTAGGCGTAAATCCTCCAGCAATTCACAAGCAAAAAGATAGTAGTGTACATCGAATTTTACATTTTCAAAAAGTAAACTGTCTCTCTGACTAAGTGCTACTCCGATAACTGGCTCTTCTTTGGGAATGCGGGTTTTAAAAAGCCCGACACAGCTAATGCGTGGTTCCATGCCCCTCAGGATAAGATAGCGCCACTGTCAACCGTTGCCACTTTTACAGTCGGGATCCTGATGCAACAAAGCTCCCTTCTCATCCAGCTGTTTGACCATAAAAATCATAAGCCTTGGTTGATTCCATGCAATATTTTTAGGCGAGAGTCAGTATGCCGCTTAAAGTATTGGAAAAACTGCCTAAACTATCATAACCAGCTTCCATGGAGGTCTCCGTCACATTTGCCGACCTTCCACAATCTCCTGAATCCCTTTTCCATCTTAAGAGCTCCATATATTGCTTGATAGAAAAGCCCATCTTTTTCTCGAAAGTTCTGGATAGATGGGAAGGACTATAGTGAAATGCTGAGCCAAATCAGTCAGACTCAGCTCTTCATCTGCATGCCTGACGAGATAGGGCTACTTCTTCCATGATAGTTTTAGACATAGACTTGCTCCTTTTTCCCATTTATTTAAGCCCATTATATCACATCAAAAAGAAAAGGACAAAAATCAAAACCTGAATAAAAAGAAAAGCTAAGCTGCAAATAAATAATGAAAAACTTTAGACACTTGAAACATCTAAAGTTTTTATCTTCCTGATTAAATTACTGAGCTACCAGTGTTTTCAAGCTTTCTCCAATCGCAGCCAAACGCTCCATCACTTCTGCTTGGCTCAGGCCGTTTTTCAGCCACTAACGGTTGCGAGGTGAACACGGCATTCATGAGGCAACCACGGAGATACTTGTCTTCGTTTTTCTTCAGGAGGTCAGGATGCGGCGGTTACACTCTGGATTGCCACAGTTGACATAGCGCTCGCAAGAGTACCGTCAAGCAGTCTTTCCCAATCACAACTGGATCAACATATGGTTGATATCAACGGAGATACGCTCATCAAAGACATACATCTTACCGTCTGAGCTCACCTTGGACTTCTGGATCCTTGCCGTAAGTCGCGATACCACCATGAAGCTGACCGACATCCTTGTATCCTTCACGTACCATCCAGCCTGAGAATTTCTCACAGCGAACACCACCAGTACAGTAAACAACCACGCGCTTGTCCATGAACTTCTCTTTGTTATCACGGACCCATTGCGGCAACTCACGGAAGTTGCGGATGTCTGGGCGAATGGCACCACGAAATGTCCTAGATCGTACTCGTAATCGTTACACGAGTGTCTAAGACAACAGTGTCTTCATCAGAAGGGCTTCTTTGAACTCTTTTGGAGACAAGTAAGCACCCGTTGTTTCAAGTGGGTTGATGTCATTGTCAAAATCATTGTCTTCTAAGCCCAAGTGCGATTTCTTTCTTGTAGCGAACAAACATTTTCTTGAAAGCTTGCTCATTTTCTTCGTCAATCTTGAACCAAAGGTCTTCCATGCCCGGAAGGCTGTGCACATAATCCATGTATTTTTGGGTAGTTTCATAATCACCAGAAACCGTTCCATTGATTCCCTCATCTGCCACTAGAATACGGCCTTTCAGACCGATGGATTTACAGAGGCAGATGATCAGCTGCAAATTTCTCAGCATTCTCAATCGGAACATATTTGCCCAGTAAAGTAGGACGCGAATATCTTTTGCCATAAGATTTCAACTCTCATTTCTCTATAAATTTTCTGAATAATTCATCTATTTATTATAACCTGATTGACTGGGCAAAAATTTGTTTGGAAAATGCAGAGCTGGAATCTCTACGCAGAGAAGCAGATTAGCCCTCTTTCTCCAATTCTTCCAAACTGCTTCTCAAAGCGTTTTTCTGCCATTTGTTTTATATACTCAAGAAAATATTGACCAGCAGCATCAAAGGGAAGATGAGATGCAAAAATGTAACCAAAATGACCAAAAGAAACATGGGGTGAAAAATACTATTATGATAAATAGTATGATTGAGCTGAAAATTCTGGCGAGCAATCAAAGAGTCAGAAATACTGTCGCAGCCAGCACACCCCAGATGGTCAGACTGAAACTATTGTAATAATTGGCCCCAGATACTGAGCTCGACACATAAAATAAAAAGCTGGTGATGAGAATCAGTACCAAGAAGGGCTGATAGTGAACGACTCCCCCATTCATAGCTACAGAACCCATATATAAGCTAAACTACCACATAGCATGAGACTGAAACTCTCCATACCAGCTTTGTTGACCAGCTGCTCTTCCCGTTCGTCTAAAATTTGACGTTTAATAAGTTTCATTTTCATTTCAAGCTCCTACTTCTACTCCAAAAATAGGGATTAACAACATAAGAATGGCAGGAAGTCCGTTATTTAACATGTGAACTGCAATACTGACTTCCAAGCGCCGAGTTCGATAAGCCAGCAAGGTCAAAATCACAGAAGCACCGCCATAAATCACAAAAGACATGACAGTGGTTGGACCATGAAAAATCGCAAAAAGCAGTCCGCCTATGATGTGGCCCCAGCTCATAGCCTTTAAAGATTTTTAGAGGAATAATGCCGCGGAAAATAATTTCTTCTGCGATAGGCGCTAAAACTCCAAGCATGATGGACAATAAAACTATATCTCCTCTTCGGAACTCCTCCATCAAAGATGCCTGATTAGCCGTTGTCACTTCTCCATGCAGCCACCGGGTAATACCGTCCCAAGGACAGATATGAGCAACATGCTTAAGAGGCCTAGAGCAATTCGCTTCCCGTCTCCTTGTTGAAAGATTTTTCCAGACTGAGATAAGATTCCAGCCTTCTTTTGCTACCACGACAAAAGACCAGCAAAGTAGAGGAAAATCAGCAAAATACCAAGACCAAGGCTCCACTGTTTGGGAAATTGATAAGTTATTGCTAGCTGCTGAATCAGCATAGGGAGGACATACAAGGCCAAGGCTAAAAAGCGCAGCCAACCCAGATCAATCGTTTCCACCAAGTCATTCTTCATCCTCCAATTCCTGATCGAGCTTTGCCCTGACCTTTGCCGTTTAGGTAGACTGATCTTAGTCCATGGTCAAGCTTCCAAGCATAAACAGTACCATTGCAAAGAGCCAGCTTGAGCAGATACAAAAAGGCTCAACATGCTAGCCAGACTTTCTCGCTGACCCAAGAAATCAATACCCATAACGATGAAAGCAAAGACGACTCCACCGCCAAAACGCTCTGGCCATTTTTTCTCTCTCACCATATCACGAACATCAATCCCTAGACTTAAGCGACGAAGCAAGGCATATAGACCTACCGGGGTAAGCAGAATACCTTCTGGCAGATAGGCCAACAAGCTTAGATGGAGGACATAGGCTTTGAAAAACACAGAGATAGCCAAGAAAAAGAAACATTCCTAGCACTAGTTCTCCCGCAACTTTGCCGTCCAATTTCTCTGTTCGTTCATCTTTTATAACAGGCTGCTTCTTCATTTTCTTTCTCACTTTCTTATTTATAAGTTGAAGATTCATTGATTCTAATTCTCATCATTTTCTAGTTCTTGGTCTAATAAAACCTGTCTCTTCTGATAAAAATAATTGATCATCTGATCAAATATACTAGAAAAGAGCAGTCATCAAAGCTAAAATAAAAATAAATTGCAAGATTGGATGATGACGAAAGAATGGTCGAATAACTGAATTTCCACTCCACATCTGAACAGCCACGATTACAATTGCTAAAGATAGCCCCCGTTAGCCAAACGACTTACGAAACTCTTAAGCCCAGTAGATGGCTTGTAGCGTCTGATATCAAGTCCCAATTGCCAGCTACGAATTCAGCATACATTTCCATACCCAAAAATAACTAGAATTTCTGGTAAGTAGCCTTCTACTGGCTCATGCCAAATCATGATTTTGATAAAAATAGAAATAACAAGCAAAATAATCGCGAGCAACTTCATTGCCTAATTTTCGTTCAAGTTGTAGAGTCCGCTCGTCTGTATAGACTTTTGTGATTTGTCTTTCATTTTCTTACTCACTTTCTTACTATTCTTCCCAAAACAATTGATCTAGCGTTTTTATTGAAGGCATTTACAAATGGCAGCATGAGACTAAGGCTGGGATTGTACTTGCCTGCCTCAATCAGGCCTATGGTCTGACGGGTCACGCCAATAGCATCAGCTAAGTCACCTTGGGTCATGTCATGCTCAACCCCGTGCCATCTTGAGCTTAAGATTTTTTTGCCATGGTCACCATCCTTATCATCATTCTTTTTGCCCACCTATGGCGTAGAAAGTACAGCCAAGGTGACATCAGCACAAGCAGTATGATAAAGGTTTGATGAATCATGCCCACAACTAGTAGAATTGTCGCTGATACAAGACAAATAAGCAGTATAAACAGATCATTCACTTTCTTATTCATATCTGCGCTCCTTTCATCTTCATAAGTCCATTATACAGTATATCTTAAATAATGCAATATATAAATTACATTTTGTTTTTATTTTTGTACAAAAAGATTGGGACTTTCCCAATCTTTAATTATCTAATTTGATTAATCTTTCTTAAGGCTGCCTGAGCGAGTCTGAGTACGGGCGTAGGCTAGTAAGAGCAGGGTTCCTGCTACGGCAACTGTCACTCCATTGGACAGAGTTGCTGCAAAGCCTTGCACAAAGACCTTATTGACTGGCTCGCTATAAATCAAGATATCGCCAATCGGAGCGATCAAGAGCCAGACAAAAGCATTGGCTAGCTGGAAGATATTGAAGTTGACGATGTCCTTCACTTCAAAAAAACACCTTCTGCTGCACGAATGCGATTTTTAAACAAACCAAGAATGAAACCAAAGAAGGCACTAGCGATAATCCATGACCACCAGAGACCGTAGCCAGCCATAGCGTCTTTGATAACGTGGCTGATCAAGCCCATCAGGAAGCCAACAAAGGGACCAAAAACGACACTGAAAGAGGGCCTGAACCGCATATTGCAGCTGAATACTGGTATTTGGGACAGGTGTTGGAATGCTAATCATTCCGATAACTACAAAAAGTGCAGCTCAATCCCCGTTGCAACGACTTCTTTTAATGGTAAACTTTGTATCTAAAAACTTCTTTTCATAATATTCTCCTTTAATTCTCTATACGTTTAATCTCAATATGCCATTGAGCACCGACACCGACATTGTAGGCCTTGGCAAAGGAACCTTGGTTGATAGCCAAGCCCACTCGATAGAGGGAATTGATGTACAAAATCGGCTGACCAATGCGGACATCCGCAAAGGACTTGCCATAGGTCACTTGGTTTTGATAAACCAGCATGTCATTGTTGTAGATAGTGACTTCAAAACGGTCGCCCAAAAAGTTTGGCTCCAAGGTGCAGAATTCCTCGCGAGTAATCGAAGTCCAAAGCGAGCCAAAGCGAACATCAAAATATCAATGGCTCCACTGACCAGATTATCTGCTATCCGTGTTTTCGACAACAGGGATTTCAACAATTTCTTCGACACTCAACTCTGGGCCAACTTCCTCAAAACTAATATGGCCGCTAGCCAGCTTGGCACCTGTGTAGGCATAGACATCTCGCCCGTGGAAGGTATAAGAATGCTCGTGTATTGCTTGCGACGATTCTTTCCACCTCTGAAATCTCACGAATAGCTACGATACCGACATGCTTTTTTGATAAAGGACAGAGTACCATTATCAGGTGTCACGATATATTGATTTTTACTGGTCTTAGCAACCACGCTTTTCCGCTTGGAACCCACTACCGGATCTACGACCGAGACAAAGGTCGTTCCCTCTGGCCAGTAATCTACTGTCTGAAAGAGACGGTAACTGCCCTCAAAAATATTGTAAGGGGTGATGTCATGGGTCAAAGTGATGGATTTTCAGCGTTGGTGATTCCTCCAAAGCCACTCCCAATCATAGCTGACACTGCTCCATCTACCAGACCAAAGTCCGACTGCAGCACTAATATGTTGTTCATCTTAATCCTCCCAGGCCCCTAAGCCTGATATTCTCAAAGTCTTCTAATCTTACCAAAATTAGGGCTCTTTTTCGCTAGAGCTGAGGCATAGATTTTTTATAACCTTCTATTTCTCAAAGATATAGCATGCAAGCTAGTTTTTTTCTGGATCAAACTTATGCCAGAACAATTCCTTGAGCAAGCTAAGATAGGGAAAGTCCGGCAGCTGTCGTCTTGCTTAACTTTTTATGACTGAAAATCAGCTTTTTCACTGCGTTTCTTTACCAGATATTGGCCCAGCGAGGCCACCGATTAAAAGCACCTGCCACTACCATCACGATAAAACTAGCAATGGTCGGGAAATCAACGGCAGCAAAATCCGATTGATGTATTCTGCTGTCTTACCACGAGCCCACCAAGCTATCAATATAAGCTCGCCGCGCTAACCACATGAGGATAATAGGGCCCGAATTGACAAAGAGAAACAAACAAAAGAAAGCAGATTCCAGAATTTATTTTTGTATTTGCCCAAGCCTGCAATCGTGTCCGCCAGAGACCGAACACCAAAGCCCGGCAAACCAGCAATCATAAAATGACCAGACAGGAGAAAAACCTCCCATTATTAGGCCTACTAAGCTGATCGCTCCAAATTTTTAATCTTGCTTTGCAGCAACATATAAACGCTTCCACCAAAAAAACTGCAGCAAAGACTGGAGCATAGAGCATATTGCCAGCATTGTCAAAAAGTGCCCTACTAGTACTCCTGGTCCGACACAGAGAAAGTAGAGCAGAGCAAAAACTCCCGTCATTTCAACTCTTTCCAGTGTTAACGATGTCATTATTGAATCCTTTCTAATTGTGAAGTTAAAAACTTCATAAAACTATTGATAGCTACATCCTTGATACGTGCAAATGCGCATTTCATGCTTTGCCATCCTTCCTGCAGGAGAAGTTTTAGCAGAGGTTTTGTAGATCTAGCATCCTTGATAAGCTTTTCTTCCTAGGAAAACTAGTTGTTTATTAAAGCAACTTTCCTCGTCATGGGCAAAAATCAGCACTGCCAAGTAATGTATTATGCTATTTTTCTATACTTAGCTTTATTTATTATAGCATTATGAAAATAGAATGTAAATTAAATTTTCAGACTTTTCAAAGGATGATAGTTGACAAAGGAGGCTGGGACAAAAGTCCTGGCCTCTAAATTATCTTTGGATTGTCGAGCAAGACGCGAGTGGTTGAGTGGGTTCTATTACGCTGATTTCATCAGCGTAATGAAACCCTACTCAACTATTGCGGAGAGTGGGACGACGAAAATCGAATTCTAACAATTACCGATTTCTGTCCCACTCTCTGTCTAGCGATGACTGATCTTTCTGAATTAGGAAATCTCCCAGAAACTGGATAAAGAAGATAAAGTAAGAGCAAAACAGTCGCTAAAAATGGTCACGTCTTGGTTGAAACGTTGATAACCGTAGGCAATCGCTACGTTCCCAAGGCCGCCTGCACCGATCGCTCCCGCCATAGCCGTTTCACCTACTAGCGAGATTAGGGTCACTGTTGTCACGCGAATCAAGTCTGGTAAGCCTTCACGCAGGTAAACACCGATGATATCCCATGAGTTAGCTCCAACTGCCTGCGCTGCTTCAATCACACCGCGATCTAACTCTGATAGAACCACCTGCACTGACGGGCAAAGAAAGGGAAGACCGCCAAAGATAGTGGCACCAAAGCTGCTGTTGGCCCTAATCCCTGTCCCCACAATCATCCGTGTGAAAAGGTTGATCAAAGCTAGGAGAATGATAAAGGGAATTGCCCGAAAGATGGATGTGACCTTGTCCAAGATGAAAAAGGCTGTTTTATTTTCTAAAATACCGCCTGGCGCTGTCAATACCGGGAAAAGTCCAGCGATCAAGCCTAGAATCCCACCGATCAGGAAGGAAATAATCGTCATATAAAGGGTCAGATAAATCGCTGTTCCCCAGCCAGCCTGACCAGCCCAGCCCATCTTATAGACATTGGGCAAAAATGTTTTAATCAAGTCTATCAATCTAAATTCCTCCCCTTAAGCACCTTTCAATTCTACGCCAACAGCTTGTAAATTGCTTTGAGCAGACGCAAGATTTTCTGCATTTCCTGACAAAATGACTACCATCTCCCCGACAGGCACATTGTCTAAAATCTCAATGTTAGCATGTAAAATATTGGCTGAAACTTGATACTGCTTGTAAATATCGTTGATAATGGCTGTATCTGTCACCCATACCAACATACTTCAAATGCGCCAAAGACAGAATCCGCTGGCAAATCTTGCACAATCTTCTGTTGATTGATTTTAACCATCGCTTCAGTGATACCTGTTGCCGTTGTGATAAAGTCTTGGGTCAATTCATTCTGTGGATTGGTAAAGATATCCAAAACCGAGCCTTCCTCGATCAATTTCCCATTCTGCATAACAGCTACACGATTAGCAATATCTTTGACAATCTGCATTTCGTGCGTGATCAGTACAATCGTCAGTCCAACTTTTGATTCAAATCCTGAAAGCAAGGCCAAAAATTTTGCTTAGTTGTTTTAGGATCCAATGCCGAAGTCCTTCATCTGAAATCAAGATTTTTCGGATCATTAGCCAAGGCTCTAGCAATCGCCACGCGCTGCTTCTGACCACCAGATAGTTGAGACGGATGATTATCCGCTCGATCTTCAGACCAACCAATTCTAAAAAGTTTACGAACTTTCTCCTCTTTTTCAGCAGCAGACAGGGAAGAGTGCTTCAAGGCAAATGCGACATTTTCCTTGGCCGTCATCTGGGCCATCAGATTGAAATGCTGGAAAAATCATGCCAATGTCCTTACGCTTTTTCACGCAGTTGAGCCGCATTCAATTGGACACTTTTCCTTGTCATACAGGACTGTTCCATCTACAGTAATTCGACCACCAGATGAAGCTTCTGCAGAAGGTTAATAACCCGCACCAAAGTTGACTTTCCGGCACCAGAATAACCTACGATACCGTAAATATCCCCCTGATTGATGTGAATGGTCACATCTTCAACCGCCTATGATGACGATTTTCTGTGTAAAGTGACATCAATACGGTCCTAATTGATAATTTCATTGCTCACAACTTCTGATTAACTCCTTGATTAATTCAATATGGGTATAATAATCGGCAATCTTGACATTTTCATCGCCACCATGATCTCGACTATTGGCATTTCCCAAGCCAAAAGCAGCCATCGGAACTTCCAAAGCCTCAAAGACTGTATGCATGGGTCCTGTTCCTGCCGATGTCAGAGCACCGAGATGCCCTCTGGATAAAAATCCTTGGCCCAGTTCAATCACATTCAGGATAGAAGGGGCACTCATATCACTACGATAGCTCATTTCTCCCAGTGTATGGGTTAATTCTACCTTATCATAGCCATTTTTTGTCCAGTTGCTTGCGAATCTTGTCCAAGACATCATGGGGCTCTAAGCACTAGTACCAAGCGCACTTCCATCTTGGCAGATGCATATGCTGGGAGGATGGTTTTGACTCCTTGTCCCTGATAGCCTGAACCGAATCCTTCAATGTTAATGGCTGGCTCAAAATAGAAGCGACGCAGAAATTCCTGCCTGTCCTCTTTCAAGACTGGAAGCTGGAGCCGTAAATTTCTTTCAACTCTTCTGGTGTTTTCAGAGCATACTGGGCAATCGAAAGCCAGCTCTCGCTCATTGGGCTCCTGTACTTGCTCATAGATGCCCTCCACCAAAATCCGACCGTCAACACTACGCAGGCTAGAAATAGCATCCATCAAGTACCAAGAAGCTGAATTAATGACACCGCCATAGCTAGAATGGATATCGACTTCTGCACTGCGAACAGACATATCAAAAGGTGACAATGCCCTTATTCCACAGAAATCTCCAACTGACCTAGATTATTACACGTGCCCTGCTCCCAGACCAGCAAATCTGCTCCCCGCAAATGTTTCTTATGCTTGGCCCAGATATTTATCCAAGTCTGTCGAGCTGACTCCTCTGCTCCCTCCATCATGAAGATGATATTGACTGGCAGCGAACCATGCTCTCGGATATACTTACGTACCGCTGTCAAACGCGCAGTAATGTGGCCCTTGTCATCATCGACCCCGCGACCATACATAACACCATAGTGGACCGACAAAGTAAAAGGATCGTTGGTCAAGGCTGGTCATTATCGGCCGGCACCGTATCATAGTGGTGATGAAAATGATAGTCTTGGCCTCAGGATTATCCGACTGAAACTCTGCCAATACAAAGGGGCCGTGTAACTGTCATCAATCATCACTTTAGCACCCGCGGCGGTGAAATTTCTCCCAGATGAGGTAGCTACCTCCTTGAGCCCAATTTGCTGGGCAAAGATAGACTTTTAGAAATCAAAGTCCGCAACACCTCAAAATAGTGTTGACACCTCATCATTTTCAAACTTTTTAATTTGTTCCTCTCAGTTGAAAGGCATGTGTAACTCCTACTAATCGCATCTCTTTAAAAAGATTATCTGCTATGATTCACGAAAGAGCAAAGACTTGCTGTCAGGTAAGTCTGTAACTCTACGTTTTAATATTGCTAAGTCATCTCCGCTGATAAAAACTCTAACTAATAGCAGATAAAGGGCTGGAGAAATCCATTCCCGCCCTTTCTATCTTCAATTATTTTCTATAAAAATCTTACCAAACTGGTTGATCCCTACCATCTGAAAGATTCTTCAATGACTTTTTAACTTCGTCAGTATGGTAAGCCTTGATGATTTTTCTTGATGGCATCTGCCTTGTCAGATTTTTCCCAATCTTTCTTAGCAACAATCAAGTTGTACCAAAGTTTGAGAATTTTTCATCTGTCTTTTTCTTTGTAAAGAGCGCTCTTGTAGTCAATACCAGCTTCGCGAACGAAAGTATTGTTGACAACTGCTGCATCTACGAAGTAAGAGAAGCTGCTGTTTGAGAAAGCATCCAATTCAGAAATTTTTCAAGTTTTTCTTGTTTTCTTTGATGTTAGCAACAGTCGCAAGTTTCGTTGAATCCACGTCCAACTTAATCAAACCAGCTGCTTGAAGAAGGTTCAAAAGCACGACTTTCGTTTGTTGGGTCATTTGGTGCAGCAATACTTCCATTTTTCTGGAATGTCTTTTACATCAGTATATTTGTTTTGCCATCTTTAGTGCCAGAGTAAAGACAGTTGGCGCGATATAAGTATCTGCTACAGAAACCAAATCAGCATTGTTTTCTTTATTCCAGTTTTTCAGATAGTAATAGTGCTGGAAGGCATTGATATCGCATCGCCGTCACGAACTGCTTGGTTAGGCTGAGAGTAGTCTGTAAATTGAGTAAACTCCAATTTAACGCCTGCTTTTCCTCGTCAAGAATTTCCTGAACCTTGTCCCAACATTAGCTTCTTCTGTATCGCTGAGGGTTCATCACGCCGACTTTTTACAGTGACTGTTGCACTGTCTGCTGACTTAGCGTCTTTTAGATGTTGAAGACGAGCAAGCTGCCAAACCAAATGCTGCTACAGCTAAGAGTGCTGTTGCACCAAACCATTTTTCAATTTCATGAGATAATCTCCTTATAAAAATATATTTTTCTAGTGAAAGGGTTGTAAGTTATTTCCGATTGCTTAGGGCAAGGAAAATCAGAACTTACTTGATATCCTTGGCATCTGGCAAGTAAGTGCCGCCATAAAGAATTCTTTTGATAATTTTTCAAGTGTGCCATCCTCGTAGAGTTCCTTGATCCGCTTGTTCATGAAGGTTTGAGCTCTTCTTGTCCTGAAGCAAGGATTGGATAGACATAGGGGTTGTTGGTCGCTTGGAAGTTCAATCACTTCGACATTATCTAAACCTTGGTCTTTGATGATAGTATCTGCTGTGATACGCTCAAAGATCTTGTAGTCTGAACGACCATCATTCAAATTAGCCAAGATTTGCTGGATTGTACCATCTGTATAGTTGATGGTTGTTGGTTTGAACTGTGCTCTTCATTGTACTTTTCCAACTGCTTAGCTGTTGAAGTACCTTGAACAACTTCAGTAGACTTGCCTCGATATCGTCCAGCGACTTGATATTTACTCCTTTACGAACCACCAAGACGGTTGGGTTTTTAGCGTAAGGGTTGGTATAGAGTATTTACCAGCACGGTCTTCTGAATAACTGATGTTAGTGGCACCGATTTGGTAGCGGTCACTGTCCAAGCCAGAGAAAACAGAAGCCCATTTGGTTTTTGTTGAAGTTGACTTCGTACTTATCTGAGCCTTTAAAAGATTTCACAGAAAGCACTTCAATTTCGTAACCAGTTAGTTTTCCGTCCTTATCCTCATAAGAGAAAGGCTTGGTTGTTCCAACCGTTCCGACTTCAATCGTCTTTTTCTTTGTAGCACTATCTTTACTTGCAGAAGATGAGCAGGCTACAAGCAGCCAACTACAAGACTTCCCTACCACCGCAGTGGCAGTATATTTCAATATTTTTAATATCCCATATCTCTATCTCCTCCTAAAAGAGCATGTTTCTATCATGCAAAAGGTCGAAAATCCTGACCATTATATATTTTTATCAAGGTGATAGATTTTTCTTTATCACTGATTCGATTATTCAAACTATTTGAAAATATCGAAATCTTGTTTTTCTATGATAACAAAAGAAGACGAGCTTGCCTAGTTCTTATTTTTATGGAAGACTATAGTTATTTCTTATAGTGCTTGAGGAGAAAGAGGGCGTTTTCGACATAGTAAGGCACAGAGACCTGAAAGGCTGCATCGTCAATCGTCATGCTAGCATGGTGCAGGTCAGGCGCATCTGCTGCACCATTTGAGCCGATAAAAGCAAAGACACCAGGGATTCTTTCTTGATAAAAGGCAAAGTCTTCGCCAGCTGAAGATGGCTGGGCGAGTCAATAGCTCCCCGATGTTCTGGGAGTTTTCAAAAATAAGCTCGGCCAATTCTGGATCATTGTAGGTCACTGGCGGAGTCTGATCCCGAGACAATAGTGACCTTAGCACCGAGAATTCTCCGCCGTATGCTCCACAATACGGATAAAATCTGCCTTCAAACGTTTTTGCAAATCAGAATTAAAACAACGAATCGTGCCTTCAAAAACCATTTTGCGGCAGAACATTCCAAGTCGCCCCAGCCTCAATGTGGGTCACGAGACAAAACAACTGGCTCAAAGGGCGAGACAGTCCGAGAAACCAGAGCTTGGAGATTTTTGAATCATGCTGGTCAGAGTCAGCACCGTATCCACTCCCAAATCTGGTCGAGCCGCATGGCTACTGACTCCCTCCACAGTCACCTGAAACTTCTCTACGCCTGCCATCCCACTGGCTCCCGGCTTCAAGGCTATTTTGCCCAGCTTTTAACTGGGGCATATTGTGAGAAACCGATAATCGCAACTACATCATCCAGCAAAGCCAGTAGCCAGAACTTGGCTGGCTCCTTGAGAGGTTTCCTCGGCTGGCTGAAAAATCAGGCGAATAGTCCCCTGTAAAATCTTCTTCCATAGCCTTGAGCAACTCCCGCTGCCCCTAAAAGACTAGTCTGATGAAAATCATGACCGCAGGCATGCATGACAGCGAGATTTTTGGCTAGCGTAAGGCAGACCTGTCTTCTCTAAAATGGGCAGGGCATCAATATCTGCCCTCAAGGCGATCGCCGCTCTCCCTGACCGATTTCGGCAATCAAGCCCGTTTCTAAACCAGAGTCCAAAAATTTTTAATTCCTAAGTCTTGCAAATAGCGGCTTAGAAAGGCTGTCGTTTCATACTCTTGGCCCAGACAGCTCTGGATGCTGATGGAGATGATGACGCGTTTTTACTAATTTATCATAGAATTTTTCATGCTAGACTCCTTTACTCTACATATCTACCCTCCAGTATAGCACAAAGCTAGGCTAGGAAACAAAATAAATAGAGAGCAGAATGAAGCATCCGCCCTCTCATCTTGCTATTAGGATATATCGCCTTCAAAAGCTCTGACGATAGATTCATAAGAATAATCACGCTCTAGGACCCATTTGCCATCTGTTTTTGACAAATTTCAACTGATAATCTCGTTCTGGCGTGAGGAGTGGACGTGAATCCATTCCAGCCATCATGTCATTAGCATAGCTTTTATCAGTAGCTTTGTAGACGTCACTCAGGCTTCCATATTCAGAGCGATGTTTGTCATAAAAATCTTGACGGTAGGTATACATGGTTTTATTTAGACTGACCGTTCTCGGTTTGATCTTGATAACGATTGAATTTGGCATGTACTGCGCTACTGTGTAATCAATTTCTGAGCGTTTGGCATTACTTTTCACATAGGCATCAATGAAAGCGTTGATTTCATCATCACTAAATGGATAATCATGCAATTTACGTGTGAAATCTGCTGCAAAGCTGCTCTATAATCTTTTTATCTTGCTCCAAATCGCCGCCTAAAACCAAATCGCCTTGTCTTTGGAGGATTTTGTCTTGGCTTCTCCTCCCAAGAAAAGCAGCATTGAGGTAATCAGAAGCTAATTTCTTTGATTCGTCAACGTGATTCGGATATTTCAGCAGGATCAACCTTTAGTTTGATGGCTTCTGCTTTTCATCGGATCCGTAGGATTTCTTCTCATAGTGAAGTTCATATTTCTTGCCATCTTCAACTTTAAAGACCAGATTACCAGAAAGAGTCTTTCCTTCCGCTAAGTCTTCATAGCTCAGTGTTTTTAAAGTTTTCTTTGTCGTCATAGACTCCCGACCGGCTGGATCTTTTCTCCTCTGAATCATAAAAACCAATATCTGAGGAGGAAATCATAATCTTATCATTTGTTTTATTTTTAATTTTCCAAAAACAAGGCCAAGTATTTGGCATCAGCTGATCCGTTGCTTGGCATAATAGACTGAGCCATCCTTAATCTGGATATCAACCTGCCCATTGCTGGCTGATTTTTGACAGTCGTTTCACGGCTAGCTTACCAGAATGTTTTTATTTGGACTTGGAAGCAAGGCACAGGCTGTTAGCTCCACACCTGCCACAAGCAAGGCTGTGTATTTAAATACTTTTTCATCATTGTCTCCTTAATTTTCTTAATACTGTGACTTTTCTATTTTTATCATACTTGACTCAACTGGTAAATAGCGTTTGAAATCAACCTCATACAAAAATGCATCCTTGCAATCTCTAAAATGACCAAAGCAGATCAAATGAGAAATTTTAAAGCGCAGCCTTAAATAAAACATGCAACATTTCTAACTCTCATACTAAGGAATTGGTTACCAAAAAGAGTGGGACAAAAATCGGTAATTCGTTAGAATTCGATTTCGTCGTCCCACCTCCGCACAGTTGAGTAGGGCTGTAAAGCTGATGAAATCAGCGTAGTGAAACCCACTCAACCACTGCGTCTTGCTCGACAATCCAAAGACAATTGAGAGGCTAGGGACTTTTTGTCCCAGCCTCCATTTTTAGTAGAATATTCCATTGCTATCCTTAAGCTACTTCACACTTCCTCAAAACTGACTATTATGAGGGTCCGCATAGAAGCCATTGTGATCCATGCAGTTCATCGTGGTTTGCCCTGCTCAATGATATTTCCATCGCGCATGACCAAGATAAAGATCTGCATTACGGATAGTGGACAGGCTGGTGAGCAATAACGAGAAGTCCGCCCCTCCATAAGTTTGTCCATGGCTTTTTGAATCAGCTCCTCCGTCCGCGTATCGACTGACGAGAAGTTGCCTCATCCAATATCAAAGAGCGGCGCATCTTTCAGCAGAGCACGACGATTGTCAATAGCTGCTTCGACCAACCGATAAGTTGACCGTGTCATCAGCACCGTATCATAGCCCTGCGGCAGAGTCAGCTGATAAAGTGATGAACACCGACCGCCTTCTGCGGCAATAACTGCTTCATCTGTCACACATGCTCCTGATTGTACATCAAGTTTTCTCAGATGGTTCCTTCAAAGAGCCAGGTATCCTGCAAGACCATTGAAAAAGCATCGCATGACACTCTGAGCGCTTCATATCCTTAATATCTATACCATCAATGCTAATACGCCCTTTGTCAATTTCATAGAACTTCATGAGCAGATTAACAATGGTCGTCTTACCAGCACCCGTCGGGCCGACAATAGCAATCTTCTGTCCAGCCTTGGCCTCAGCTGAGAAATTATGAATAATCGTCTGGTCTGGCATGTAGCCAAAGAAGACATCTTCAAAGGCAACATCTCCCTTGACAGCAGTAAGCTGCTGCTCTTTATGCTGCTCGTCTTCCATCTCAGGCTCAGCTAGAAATTCAAAGACACGAACCAGTGCTGCACCGGCCTGCTGCAAAACAGTGATTCCTTGTGCAATCTGTGACAAAGGCTGAGAGAAGGTCCGCACATAAACCATAAAAGAGCAACAATTATCCCAATACTAATAGAACCATTAATCGCCAGAGCGGCACCGACCAAAATAACCAGCACATAGGCAAAATTCCCGTAAAGAACATGAGCAGCATCATCATGCCGAGAGATAAATTGAGACTTCAAATACTATGTAGAGTTATGATTGAGAACTGCAAAACGCTCCTTTGACTGTTCAATGGCATTATAACTGGTAACAACATTATGACCGAGGTACATCTCCTCCACATAGCCGTTAACAGCAGCTAAATCGTTTTGTTGAGCAGTGAAATAGCCCTGAGACTTGCCCATGATGAAGAGCCAGACAAAGACAAAACCGACTACAGTAGCCAAGATGGTCACCAAGCTAAAAAGTCCAGTTCATGAAGAACATAGTCAAAACCACAGCCAGCAAAGCAAGCTAGAAGAGATAACACTTCCCAAACTCTGGTTAAGAGATTGGTAGCCAACGTATCCACGTCGTTAGTCACGCGCGACAGCGTATCCCCTGAGAATGCCCATCGAAATAGCTCAAGGGAAGCTTGTTAATTTTCTCCGCAATGGCCGTCCGTAACCGCTTGGAGAAATACTGGACAACCGTACTGATGATAAAGGACTGACCGTAGTTGAGCAGGCTCCGACTGCATATAGAATAACGAGGAGAAAGGCAATCTGAGACACAGCTTTTAAATCAATATTGCTGCCCAGACCTTCTGAAATAAGATTAGTAATTTCTTTTAATTTATTTGGTCCATAAACCGCTGATAATATTCCGACAAGATAGCTCCCACAAATGCCAAAGCAAGAGGAAGCTGGAAGCCTTTGAGATGAGGCCGCATCTGGTTAAATAATGAAGACTTCTTATTTTTCCATTTTCTAATTCCTCCTTGGATGAGTTGTGAGTAGGCAATTTCTTGATAAACCGCGTTATTTGCCAAAAGCTCTCAGTGGGTACCTTGACCGACTACCTTACCAGCATCCAAGACCAAGATTTGATCGACATCCATGATGGTAGGAAATCCGCTGTGCTACGATCAGCTTGGTCATATCCTGCGTTCAGCTCAGCCGAGTTCCCTTGCGCAAATGCGGTCTGTCTTATAGTCTAGCGCTGAGAAGGAGTCGTCAAAGATGAGGTTTTCTGGCTTACGAGCCAAAAGCTCTGGCAGTGGCCAAACGCTGACGCTGACCACCAGAGAGTTGAGTCCCGCTTTGGAGCCACTTCTGCTTTGCGCCCCTTTTCCTTCTCTCGAACAAAAAGGCTTTGGCCTGAGCTAGGTCAAGAGCTTCCCACTTTTCTACTCATTCAGCGGGCTTTCTTTTTGCTTTGACCGAAGTCCAGATTGCTCTCGATATCACAGAGAAAAGCACCGCCTTTTGCGGGATGTAGCCAACCTTATTGCGTGTAGTCTTCTAGCTGGTAATCCTGAACATTGACGCCATCTACCAGAATCTCTCCTTCTGTCACATCGATAGAAACGAGGGATGAGATTGACAAGAGTAGATTTCCTAGAACCAGTTGAGCCGATAAAAAGGCTACAGTACTCACCAGCATGCGCTGTAAAGCTGACATGCTCAATGACCGCTTCAGAATTCTTGGAATAGCGGAAGGACACATCTCGAAAGACCACCTCTCCTTTGCTATCTGTTGCTGCCTTAGGATGTTCTGGACTGGTGATAGAAGAATGCAGATCCAGCACCTCATTAATCCGGTCAGCTGATACAATGGTCCGAGGCAGGACGATAAAGAGGGCACCCATGAGCAGAAGCCCATCACAACCTGCATAGCATAGGACATAAAGACGACCATGTCACTGAAGAGCGGGAGACGCTCCTGCAGCCCAGCCTCCTGAATCAAATAAGCACCAATCCAGTAAATAGCCAGTGTCAAACCGCTAGAAATCCCCATCATAACTGGATTCATCATAGCCATCAAACGATTAATGAAGAGGTTAAGGCAGTCCACTTCATCATTGGCCACCGCGATTTCTCATCCTGATAATCCTCAGCATTATAAGCTCGAACCACGCGAATCCCAGTCAGACTCTCTCTAGTGACGCTATTTAGCTTATCGACCAAACGCTGCGCCACTGACTGCTTGGGAAAGGCCAGTGTAACCAAAACTACTGTCATTAGAACATTGACAATCACAGCAATAAGAACAGCAATCAGCCAGTTCTCGGACTTACCGATAATCTTAGTAATGGCCCAAATCGCTATAATGGCCCTCTAGTCACCACCTGCAACCCCATGGTGATTAAGGTCTGTACCTGAGTAATGTCATTCGTTGTCCGAGTCAGCAAACTAAGATTGAAAATTTCTTAATCTCTGTCTGCGAATAATCCAGCACACGGTTGAAAATATCGCTCCTGCAGACTCTGAGTAAAGCTAGCTGCTATACGAGCGGCAAAAAGCCAACCACAATAGCTGACAGCAAACTATGAAAGGATAAGCCGAGCATTTTTCAATCCCGGTTCCTCAAATCTGCTAAAACTGTTCCCGGCGTTTGTAGTAGCTCTGTAATCGTCAGAAATATAGGTTGGAACCTCTAATTCCAAATAAACCGTCAGGAAGGTGAAGACACACACGAGAACAATCATACTCACTTCCTTACCGTCAGCCGTTTAAATAAAGCAATCATCTTTTCCTCCATTTTCTAAACTTTCGAGTATTTCTGAGTAAAACTTGGCGCATGACTTGAGAAAAATCAACAGCTCCTGCTCACGAAACACCATTCAAAATAGACCGATCTATTTCACCAGTCACGGTTTTCTTCATTTCTTTCCTACGACTGCGGAGTAAGGCGGATATACTTGGCCCGTTGTCCGTTTTGCTAACTTCCAGCTGGATAAAAGGCCATTCTTCTCCATCCGTTTCATTAAGTTAGAGGCCACCGATTTGGAAATATCAACTCCTGCTCAATATCCTTGATAAGCGTGTCCTTGCCTTCTTCCGCGCGATGGGCAACAATATGCAAGACCTGCCCCTGCGGCCCAGCCATGGACTCAATCCCTTGCTCCTTAGCAAGTTTCTCTACCATGAGATGAATCTTTCAGCTGAAAACGCTTCATTTTCTAATAAAGGCTTTTCCATCAATTCTTCCTTTCCTAAATTAAATTCTCACGAGAACTAATTAGTTTTTCATGAGAACTATTTTACCACATGAAAAAGCAGATGTCAAGAAAAAGTTTCTATGAGAACTATTTTAATAAAAATAAACTGGACCAAGAGTCCCAGTTCTACCAATCCACCAAAGGCTTTTTAATCTTAATATTTTTAATCGAAACAAGAATAGCAAAGTCCCTGCTCTAGAATAATCTTCCTCATCATTCATTCTATGAAATAGCCACTTGACATGAGGAGCAAGTTGGGAAATTTCTTGATGAAGTTCATTGAAGACTAGTATTTTTCACATCAGCCAAGTCCAAAGAGACCGCACTCTCCTCTTGATTTTTTTAGGATAGAAATATAAAATTCGACTGGTCGGTTCGGAAGATCTCATCCTAGGGTCGAGATATATCGTATTCAATTTGCTCAATCTCCTGCCACAAGAAGTACTTCTCTCTTTGCGAGATAAGCCTCTCAGCCTTATTCCCATCTCATCCATCTCTAAAATTGGTGGTTTATGATTCGAAATATAGCCTAGAACGATCATAAAATAGCGGTTATGCCCATTCCAAAATAGAGCGGATTGAAGATATTGTTACTTTCTTCAGTAGTCTGCCTGCTTCTTTGGTCTTCTTTGCTGGTAGGACTCCCTATGAACCAGTTGATTAGCTACTATGCTGACTTGTTGACTCAGGGAGGCCTTATCCATAGATACAAAAGACATGATAAAAAGATAGCAAAGAGTAAGAAAAAGCCTATAACATAAAAATCTTGCTCCATCACGCTGATATACTTTCATTCTATTCCTATCCTTTTTCCAGATACATTGCCTATATGAGAATTCCTTCCAAATGGTCCAATTCAGTGCTGTGAGATTTGCGCTGGAAAATCCTCTAAAGTAATGGTCTTCTTCAGCCAATTCTGAGTCCAGATATTCGACCGTGATTTTTCTGATAGCGAGATGGTTGGTCGACTTCCAGCCAAAAGACAGACAGCCTTCTTCCGTTTCACAAGGGCCAGACTTCTGAATGAGAACTGGATTAAACATGACCATGGGCAGCATGCATACATAAAAATAATCACCCGCTTTTGGGAACCGATCGCATATTGGCAGCAAGACCGACACAAGACTCTCTATGAGGCCAACAAGGTATCCTACAAGTCCTGAGCCAAAAATAATGATCAACTTTCGTGGCAGGGACTGATTTTTGCTGTAAAAGAAAGGATCTTTCACAATTGATTTTTGCATACTTCACCTCAAATGGAAGAGGCTGGATTCCTATCTCAGCCTCCTTCGTTTTATTTGAACACTCTCAACGCCTTGTTTACTTATTTTGCATAGCGTTCACTAATATCTTTTGCGAGGACAAAAATTTCCTAGTGTGACTGAGCCATTTCCTGCGACAGCCGGTGTGACAATGTAGTCACGCACATCTGGCACTGGCAGATAACCATTGAGGCAGAACAGTGAATTTCTCACGAACACGATCCAACATGTGCTGCTGCGCATCACACCACCACCAAAGACAATGACATCTGGACGGAAGGTCACCGTTGCTTGAATAGCTGCCTGCACATATAGTAAGCCTGAATATCCCAGACCAGAATTATTGAGCTCGATATCTTTCACCACGCACACCCGTCCGCGCTTCTAAGCTAGGACCAGCCGCCAAGCCTTCCAAACAGCCCTTGTGGAATGGACAGACGCCGTTAAAGCCTTTTTCCACATCCATCGGGTGCTTAGCCACATAGTAGTGGCCCATTTCTGGATGGCCTGTTCCCCCAACAAATTCACCACGTTGGATAGCACCAGCGCCAATCCCTGTTCCAATCGTATAATAAACTAGATTTTTCAATGCGGCCACCAGCATTGTTACAGGGACTACTAACTTCACCATAAGCTGAGCTGTTGACATCTGTCGTAAAAAGTAGATTGGCACATTCAAAGCGACGAAGCGCTCCACGATATCCACATTGGCCCCAATGTGGTTTTGGAGTTGTCGTAATGTAGCCATATGTTTTTGAATTAGGGTCAATATCAATTGGACCGAAAGAGCCGACTGCCAGACCTGCTAAATTGTCAAAACGAGAGAAAAACTCAATCGTTTTGTCTAACATCTCAATCGGCGTAGTCGTAGGAAACTGTGTTTTTCTACAACATTAAAAATTTTTCATCGCCCACAGCACAGATAAACTTCGTTCCACCGGCTTCTAAACTTCCGTACAATTTTTGTCATTTCAAACACCTCTTGTATTCTTTATACTCCATTATAGCATATTTCCCTATTGGAAATGGCTCTATATTTTAGATTTTCCTCTGTAAATCTTAGCACTCAAGTAAAAAACGAACAAACATAAGTTGTTCGTTTTCCTTTGTTGACTTTCTATAGCTAAGATTAGCTTTCACTTCCAATAATCGCATCGCCTTTTAGCAACAGTTCCTTCTGCTACTGGAGTCACAGATGCGTAGTCAGCTGTGTTAGTCACGATAACCATAGTCGTGTCATCCAGACCAGCTGCTGCGATTTTAGCTGAATCAAAAAGTTCCAATAATATCGCCAGCTTTGACTTTAGAACCTTGAGAAACTTTTTGATCAAATCCTTCGCCATTCATAGACACTGTGTCAATACCAACGTGGATCAGGATTTCAGCACCATTAGCTGTCTTCAAAACCATAAGCATGGCCTGTCGCAAAAGCAATTGTCACTTCTGCATCAGCTGGGGCATAAACGACACCTTCAGTTGGTTTGATCGCAATCCCACTCGACCCATAGCTCCGCTTGAAAACAGGATCATTTACATCGCTCAAAGCTACTGCACTACCAACGATTGGAGAAATGAGTTGTTTCATCTTGGAAGCTGCTGGAACATTACCAGTTGTTTCTTCTTTCGACAAGGCGCTCTGTGATGCTTGTTTATGGCAACTCAGCTTCATCTTCCATGACAAACGTAACATGTAAATGAGGCTAAAACCAAGAGCGAGATGATGCAGCTACCATAAGAAGAGGTGTGGAAGAGTTGTGCATTTACCAATGTATGAAAGCGTAGTACACGGGATGATAGTGATACCGTTACCAGTACCAACTACGAGACCAAGGATAGATGCCACCACCACCGACGGCACCAGCGATCAATGAAAGGAAGATGGTTTGCGGTAACGCATGATTAACTCAGATGGCAGGCTCTGTGATACCGGAAAGCGCAGAAGAGCAGCTGGGAATGCGAGGAGTTTTAGTTTAGGATGAGTCTTGACTTCCAACTTGCGTTGCTGCGCTTGGGCTGCTCTATAGCACGCAGTGATGCTGTGGCATTGAATGGAGTTGCATGGTCAGCTGCAAGCAATTGTACTTCAAGCAAATTGAAGATATGGTGAACACCTGATACGACAATCAATTGGTGAACTCCACCGATCAGCCAAACCACCTAGACCGAATGGCAAACCAAGAATAGCTTTTGTCCAATAAGGATGTAGTTTTCAACAACGTGGAAGACTGGTCCGATCACGAAAAGTCCAAGAATTGACATCACCAAAAGGGTTACAAATGGTGTGACCAAAAGATCCAAGACATCTGGAACAACCTTACGGACAGCTTTCAAACTTATCCGACAACCCCGATAATGAAGGCTGGAAAGAGAACAGAACACTTGCAACAACGACTGGGATAAAAACCGAAGATTTCATCCATGATCACTTCACCACCAGACAACAGCCCAAGCATTTGGAAGTGAGCCTGAAAACAAGCATCATACCAAAGAACGATACCAACGGCTGGATTTCCCACCGAATACGCGGAAGGTTGACCAAACTACCAGACCTGGTAGGATAATGAAGGCTGTATCTGTTAAAGATTTGGGTATAGAGTCGTTACATCATCTGGAAGGTGTCATACCAAAAGGGGCGATCAATAGCCCACGAACCCCCATGAAGAGACCAGTTGCTACGATAACTGGGATGATTGGTACAAATACGTCACCGAATGTACGGATGGCGCGTTGGAGACCAATTCCTTGCTTAGCAGCTTCAGCTTTCATGTCATCTTTTTGATGAGAGTTGGCAAAGCCAAAGTGCTACAACTTCGTCATAAATCTGATAACCATACCAGTACCAAAAATGATTTGATATTGGCCTGAGTTAAAGAAAGCTCCCTGAACTTTCTAGATTCTCGACAGTATTTTTGTCGATCTTTCCTTCATCTTTAACCATAACGCGCAGACAGAGTCACTGATGGGCTACACTGTTAACGTTCTCACGTCCACCCAAGGCTTCGATGACCTGCAATTTCAGTATTGTTCATTTGCAAAAATCTCCTTATAAAAATATTGTAAAACTTTTTTGAAAGCGATTTTATCACCTTTACGAATATTATTTTACCATGATTCAGAGATATGTCAAGCGTTTTTGCAGAGAAAAATATTTTTACTGTTAAATGTTGATTTTTCAACGAAAACGTTTACTATAGTAATGAAATAATATGATTCGGAGGACAAAAAGATTGGCTTGGACGACTGAAAAACGCTACAAACGCTATGAAGACTGGACTCAGGAAGAGGTACAGCAGATCGAAAACATCCGCTAAATCTCCTTGGCGGGCTAGCTATCATGTAGAGCCTCAAACAGGTTTGCTCAATGACCCCAACGGCTTCTCTTATTTTTGATGGCAAGTGGGTGGTTTTCTACAAAAGCTTTCCTTTCAGGGGCTGCCCACGGTCTCAAGTGCTGGGTTCAATTAGAAAGTGATGACCTAGTTCACTTCACAGAAACTGAGTCTTCAGGTGCTGCCAGATACTGCTCTGGACAGCCACGCGCCTACTCTGGCTCTGCCATGCAGTTCAGTGACAAGCTCTTTCTCTTCTATACTGGCAATGTTCGTGATGATGAGATTGGGTGCGTCATCCTTATCAAATCGGTGCCCTGTTAGACAAATCAGACAAGCTCAGAAAATCGACAAGGTCTTGATTGAGCAACCTGCTGGGCGACTGACCACTTCCGCGATCCACAGTTTTTCAACTACGAAAGGACAATTCTATGCCATTGTCGGTGGGCAAAAATCTAGATAAACAAGGATATATCAAGCTTTACAAAAGCTGTTGATAGAGACTCTAGCAACTGGGAAGTCGTCGGCAATTTGGACTTCGCCAATGACAAGACGGCCTATATGATGGAGTGTCTAATCTAGTCTTTATCAATGACCAGCCAATCCTGCTCTACTGCCCTCAAGGTTTGTCTAAAGACGTGCTGGACTATGGCAGCATTTGTCAAATATGTATAAAATAGGTCAATCGTTTGACATAAATAAAGCCGCGATGATTGATCCTAGTCTTATCCAAAATCTGGACTACGGTTTCGACTGCTGCTGCGACCCAAGCTTTTAACGCACCTGACGGTCGTGCACTCGCTGTCAGCTGGCTGAAGCTTGCCTGATGTGGAATACCCATCTGACCGCTTTGATCATCGAGGAGTCTTCTCCTCGTCAAGGGAATTGACCTGAAAGACAGCAAGCTCTCGCAATGCAGTCCCAGCAATCAGGACTTACGAGCAGGCTCAGCCTTTCACTGCTTTGACGAAAGCAAGAACGGCTACGAACTAGAGCTAAATCTCGCTGCGGACACCGAACACGAAATCGTCCTCTTTGCAGACAAGGATGGCAGGGCCTACGCATCAACTTCGACCTCAAGGAAGGACAAGTGACAGTTGACCTGCCCAGTCAAGCGGGCGAGCCTTTGCTCTGGACTTTGGAACCAGCCGAAGCTGTGAGTGATTGGCAAGGAAGCAACGAGCGCTACTATCTTCATCGATAAATCGATTTTTGAAATTTTCATCAATAAAGGAGAGAAAGTATTTTCCGGCCGTGTCTTCCCGAGAGAAGACCAGACAGGCATTGCCGATTACCAAAGAGCAATCAACCGGTACTTACTATGAATTAGAATTAGTCGGTCATAAAGCTAACTGATGTAGCAAAACTAGCAGGAGTCAGCCTACAACTGTTTCCCGCGTCATCCAATAGGAAGGGCTACTTATCCGACAAAACGATTTTCCAAGGTTGAAGCAGCCATGCGAGAAGTGGCCTACAAGCCCAACAATCTGGCGCGCAGCCTCCAAGGAAAATCAGCCAAGCTAATTGGACTCATTTTCCCAAATATCAGCAATGTCTTTTATGCAGAATTGATTGGCAAGCTAGAGCATGAGCTCTTTTAAACAGGGAGCTATAAAACCATCATCTGCAATAGCGAGCATGGCACTCAGACAAGGGCGTGAGTACCTTGAGATGCTGGAGGCCAGTCAGGTGGATGGTATCATCTCCGGCAGTCACAATCTAGGCATCGAAGACTATAATCGCGTAACTGCTCCTATCATTTCCTTTGACCGTAACCTTTCACCAGATATTTCAGTTGTCTCCTCAGACAACTATGGTGAGTGGAGTGCTGGCTGCTCAGACCTTGGTCAAGGCTGGCGCTCAAAATATCATCATGATTACTGGTAATGACAACTCCAATTCCCCAACTGGGCTGCGCCATGCTGGCTTCGCCTCTGTTCTACCAGACGCTCCAATCATCAATGTCTCTAGCGATTATTCTCCCGTCCGCAAGGAAATGGAAATCAAGCATATTTTAACCCATGAGAAGCCAGATGCTATCTTTGCTTCAGATGATTTAACAACCATTTTAGTGATGAAAGTCGCTCAGGAGCTGAACATCCAGATTCAAAAGATTTAAAAATCATCGGCTACGACGGAACCTACTGTGGAGAACTATTATCCTCAATTAGCGACTATTAAACAGCCGCTGAAGGATATTGCCAAACTTCTGGTGGATTTATTGCTACAAAAAATTGACAAGCAAGAAGTCACAACGACCGGCTACTTCCTGCCTGTGAACCTCTTGCCTGGCAAAAGCGTATAACTTTTTTGATCTCACTAAATTCCTCATCTTGGCGAATCAAAGGTTTGGCGAAACCAACTTTTGGGGGACTTTTAATATCATTAATCCCTAGCAATTACTTCAATGTTAGCTCACGTCTGGAAGATTTTTCTTTTATAACTAAGTTTGAAGTAGCTAATAGCGAGACCTAAACTGCCATTATTTTATAGGAAAAGTAACTAACCGAGGGCCTAAGTTGCACAGTTCGATCCCTGATTACTTTTTGGTCTCATAGTCACTACCGTTTTCCTTGGGCTATCACTCATTCAATATCATTGTTCGTTCTTTTAGAAAGATTAGGTTTTCCCAAATTCTAAAAGGAAATCAAACTAATCTACATAGAAAAATCTTCTATAAATTCAGACCAATCGTTAAAATTATGATTAAAGTATAGCTATTATGAGACAATACTATTTTCCCAAAACTTATTTCCGAACGGATTATAAAAATGTGAAAGAGAGGTGCCAATCTACACCTATAGCAATTAGATAACTAGCAAGAGTTTATGGCACAAGACCTGCAAAAATGTTTTCATTTCAATACCCAACTTTTACCTTTCATTTCATGGTGACTCTCTCTAAATCAGTTTCATTGTTTACTTCTTACCTTTTCAAAGAAATTTGATATAAATGTACTCCACTGAGGCTATTACTATGTCAATTAGTGAAAATAGTAATCCCATATAAAATGAGACAAAATCAATGATAGAAATAAAATACAATCAATATAACTATTCTTAAAATGTTCTGCGATTTTTATGATATAGAAAATGCAATAGCTAGAAATCAAAACAATCGTCATGCTTATCCTCCTGTAATCTAGCAAATAATCCATGTATTCACCTGCTCCAAGCTCTTCCTTCTTGGAATTTTTCAGAATACCTTGAAACTTTTAACAATACAATCTATTAGATACTCCTTGGGGCGATCTCATATCCAAACATAATAAATGCAACACTGACCGTTATTAGCATTATCTTTAAAGATAGTCATTAAGCACCGCTCTAGTGCAATTCCAACTTCTAATTTAATCTATTCTTTTTTCAAACCGAAACATTCCGTCTGAAATTGCTCATCAAATTCCTTAACATCCGCTTCTGGCTCATTTGGGTCAGGATAAAATTTATTAAAATTCAACAATATGAAACCCACATCTCTTTACATAAAAATGTATATTACGCTGCTCAAAGTATGGTGTCATAGTCTCCCAATTTTTGACTTCTGGATGTAACTTTTCAATTTGACACCAAGCAGCATATCCAACTCCTTACCGTGAGCATCTGGGGAAACGAATACAGAGTCTAAACTTCCTTTTCTCCATCAACTTTAATTACAGCACCACCAACTTTTTCTCTTCAAAAGAATAATACGATAAGCAACTTTCCGTGGTCAATGGACTGTTCGATGGTCTCTCGTGAAATGATTTGACCATCTTCTTTACAAAGTGGTTATCTCTACACCCAAAACTCCTCCAAAAAGCCCCGTAGTTAAAAAGCTTCCTGATTATCAAAATAAACAGCTCTCGAGTCATCTTTTTCCATCAAACATAACTGTATATCTTTTTCCATTTCAACACACCTACAATCTCTAATTTGTCTACCACCGCTTTAATCTTCTCATTTTATCAATTCAATAAAAAGCGATCACAGTCGCTCCTCTCATCGGAGACCATCAGGACTAAATATGTATTCTACCTATTATACCATTCTTATTACTTTATTTTTATTATTTCTTACAAGCTTTTAGATAATTGTAGATATATTCCATAATTCTGTGTAAACGCTCAAGTAGAGTTACGAAGTGTTAATCAAATAAGCTTTCAAAGGGTGTCAGAACATTTCCAAGTGACATCTCGACGTCCATAAGCGGGAAGCAAAGATGGGCTAAAGTTCCCATTACAATCTCTTGGAATGGTTAACTGAACAGTCCCCATATTTGGTTTCAAGTTTCCGTGAATACGTTCCATTGCGACTATTACCAGAATTGTAGCCTGCTTTTTCGTAAGGCTCATACCCTAAAAAGGCTGATAAATCAGCTTGGAGTAGATTATTCTTAGCTGTATCAAGAGAAGAACGGAAAAATTCATCAATATCTTGCTTTGGGGTTAGGATGTTAAGTAAAATCTGTTGGTAAACTGAGCCATAGGAATAAATTTCTTTCTAGTAATGTTTCGCAACTCTACTATAACGGATTTATTCCTTTTTGTGTTTACACAACTTATTTTACACTACCCTTATATTCCACTATACAGACAGACAGGAATTTTTCAACATTATCAAGTTTCCTATCAGTTTTAAAATTTCCCCGTATAGCCTCATTCAAATAGTTATTAAATCCAGATTCCCCTCAAAAACTCTCTTCTAAAAGAGGCTGCTTTTAAGGCGTTTTCTCTTATCTCTTTCTTTTCTTACTTAGACTGACTAGACCATTCCTCATCTCTAAAAACCTAGTAAAAATCCTAAGAAACGAAAAGCGATTTATCCTATAAATAAAGATGAAAAGCACATTCGAAGTCTAGATTACCACGATTCTATAGGAAAAATGAACAGCCGAGGCCTAGATTGCCATGCATTCTATCGAAAAGTGAACAGCCGAGACCTAGGTTGCTATAATGGAAACTTTTTAAGAATTATCGCAACTGCAACTATCAAAAACCAAAAGCTGAGACAGTCGTCTCAGTCTTTTTCTTCTATTATAAATTGGCTTAAAAATACCATTGATAAACTTACTTGATTTTTCATCAGAAAATTGCTTGGAAAGTTCAATGAGCTTCATTGACACGCTACTCGCTCGGGAGTATCGAACTCTGTCATTTCAAAGATGCTAATCTCGCAGGATATTCTCTTTTCCACCAAAGTTAGACGCTCAACTGCTCCAGCCTGCTTTCAAGTGCTGGGCGATTTTTCTTATCTAACTCTTCCTTGGACTGGAGCACTCCTGTGACCAAATTGAGTAAGAAATGCTGGAATATTGACCTCCAGCATCCGTCTCTTCTTCGTCCTTATCATGGGTATAGGCAAGCGGCAAAGCCTCAATGGCATCACCCTCATACTCCAGACTCATCAAAAGCCTGAAAAAGCCCGCTGACGTAGCTCTCTCTAGATTCTAACAAAAAGCATCGGTCATTGAGAAATCCTCATCAAATAGATCTTTCAAATCTGGTTTTGGTGATTTTTCTGGAACAATGCCTGCCACATGGATATTGACAGCAGACAGCTCCACTTCAGCCATATCGCTTACAGCACTCTTGACTGCTTTTGAATTGCAACTGCAACTGTTGGTACACTGATACCGTACTCCAGATATAGGTAGATATCAACTGATATGTCGCCACTTTCATCCGTATGCAGCGCAACACCGCGTCAAGCGTACCGCATAGAAAGGCTATCTGACATGCTTTTGTTGCAAAGAATGAACGCCTCTACATAGCCGTAGCAATGGCAATAATTTTTCCAAGACTCGTGGCGCAATAACGATTTCGCCTAATTGTTCGTTTGCCATAAGAATTCGCTTTCTATGAAGATTGAAATTACGCACGAGAAACGTAAGTTCCTTCTGCTGTATTGATGACCAATTTTTGTCCAACTTCGATGAAGTCTGGTACGTTAACAACAAGACCTGTTTCAAGAGTTGCTGGTTTACCCAGAACCTGTTACAGTAGCACCCTTGATAGATGGTTTGTGTTTCTGTTACCACCAATTCAACAGTTGTAGTACTGTCACACCGATCACTTCTGATCCGTAGAATTGGATTTTTCACATCTGAGTTTTTCAGGATGTATTTCAATTCTTCCTCTACGTTGACTACTGGGATTTCGTATTGGTCATCAGTCTCAGTATTCATGAAATAGGCAGTGCCATCATTTGGTACAAGTATTGCTGCTGGTACTGTTTCGACGATCGCTTGTTCAAATTTTTCTTCTGGACGGTAGCTGGTCTCAAATGTAGAACCAGTACGAACATCACGCAATTTCATACGCATGATAGTATTTCCACTTACGGTTTGTGGTGACTTGCTTCCAAGACGCGGATCAATTTACCATCAGCAGTTTCAAAAAGTCATTCCAGCTTTCAGCTTACTTGCTTCAATCATTTGTTTTTACCTCTTTAATAAATAATTTACTCTTTATTCTACCATAAAGCTTGATAATTCTCAAATCACAATCAATTCTTTTGGAGCAAGGGTCAAGACCTCCCAACCAGTCTCTGTGATCAGAAGGTCATCTTCGATCCGAACGCCATATTGCCATCCAGATAGATGCGGTTCATCCGTCAGAACCATGCCGGCCTCAATCGGATCTTCTGACTTGCCAAAGTAAGGAATCTCATGGATATCCAGCCCAATACCATGGCCAATTCCGTGGCTGAAGTAAGGTCCGTAGCCTGCATCGTTGATAATTTGACGAGGAATCGGTCAAAATCAATACAGCTGAGTCCAGCTTTAGCCGCTTCTATCAAGGCTTGATTGCTACGCAGGACAATATCATAAATTTCCGCTCTTCATCCGTCACCTGCCCCATGAACAGTCCGCGTCATATCGCTGACATAGTGATTGTAGTGCAACCAAAGTCCATGGTCGAGGGTTTCACCATTTTGGATGACCTTGTCACTAGCCACACCGTGCGGCATAGCAGAACGGTAGCGAAGCGATGATGAAGTCAAAGGAGGCACCTGAAGCACCTAACTGGCGCATACGAGCATCCAAAAGTTCATGACAGCCAGCTCATCGTCTGACCGGGCTTAATAAAGTCCAACACGTCTAGGAAGGCGATCAGAAATCTGGCAAAAGCCATCGAATGTCGCGATTTCTTGCTCATCCTTGATCATGCGCAAATTTTCGATAAAAGCTATCATCGGCACCAGCTCGCGACCAGCAAACACACTTTCCAGCATCTTGAAGCAACAGAAATTTCATCATCAAAAGCCGATTTTTGTAACTTGTCGTGCTGTAATGATTTTCGCTAATTTCTCAACTGCATCCCGTGTTTCAACAATATCAAAAGCCCTCAACCACGCCCTCTGGCAGAGGTCAAGGTTAAGAGATCTGTCAGGAAAATTCGTCGTGACTTGCTGATGAAAACCGTCGCTTCTGTCCCGCTGAAACCAGTCCAGATAGTAAATATTTTTCAGATTGGTTACTAAAACAGCATGCGCATTCTGTCTGAGCCCGAAGCTGCTCAAATTTTTCAACTCTTGATAACATGAGAAAACCTCCGTAAAATAATTCAGATTGATATCGTAATAATAGATGATTCTGCTGATGAAGAGTCGTTACTCTTCGTCTTTTGTTCTTTTGCGTCTTTTCACATTGCGCTGATGAGGCCTGAGATCTGTCGTTCCAACTCCCGTTTTGATCGCTGGTTCTGGCGCTATTTTCTTCGCAGTCATCTGGTTTGAGGATTTTATGGGTCACTGGATCAAAGTGCGCTTTTCCATCTGGGAAAAATTTTCATATTGGCTGATGGACATTATCAGCTCCGCTCAGGATCAGCAACTCCCATCGAGACCGAAGCTACCGTAAAGTAAAAGTAGAGCGTATCTGATTCAGAGCATCAACCTGACCAACTAAAGAAATTTCTTGCGCTTGCTCTTACTACGAACGCCAGCGGCAGCCTGTATCTAAAGCCTCGTGCATTCTAGCCATCGACTGCCAGTCAAATTCTTTACTCTGAAGGCTGGCGGCTCTGAGAAATTCAACCAACTCTTCCACTTGTCAGTCGGCACGGTGCCGGAAGAGCTTCCACCTCTGGTGTCCAAGCGATGGGTTCTTCCTGCGTGAGACTCATCCTGTGACACCTGCATGGATAGTCTTGACCTTATTTGAGATGGTGATCCGCTGGATACAAGAGACTTTCTCACTGGCCCAAAATACTGCCAAGGAAATGTTCTGGCGCCCGGTGAGTCATCCTGAAAGCTATTGCTGCTGGTCGTATGCTTGGCTACTGCTTTGACAGAGCTGGTGCCATTTCCCGTCGCGATGAGACAAGCCAACTCCGACAGCATTTCCAGTCATTGTCGAAGTCGCCGAGAGATCGCGGCCTGATGAATAGGCAAAGCCATACTCTTGACCGACTAGACGGATGCCCTCCAGCCCGGACATCCCTTGATTGATAATGTCCGCCGCATAAGGGCTCAACGAGTAAATTTCAAAGTGGAAATCCGCTAATCTTTGCACTCTCAGCCGGATCCGCCAAAATCAGAACTTGATGAATAGGCTCTTGAATCGAATTTCAACAGATCTTCTTCATGCTGAGGCAGGGCCTTACTGACATCTTGGTAAAACCATGGCTCACCGTCCGAGTCATCTTCCTAGGAATAAACTAGGCAGCCCACTGAGAAAGACTCATACAAAGGTCATAATTTTGAACCTTGCATGGCCTGTTCTGTCCTAGGAAATCTCTTTTCGGTGTTCCTTGCGCATAGGCAATCAGATCACGCAGGCTCTGCTTATCAATCGGTGTGGCAGAGATGACCCTATCTCTTTGAAAATATACTGACCATTGCTAGGTGACAGCAAAGAGTCTAAATCTAGCTTGTCCGCAAAAAGGCTTACGACAAAGAGCCCGACCTGTTGCCAAACCGACCAAAATCGCTTGTTCCTGCAAACTCTAATGGCAGCCTCTGTCGATTTCAGACGGTTCGACTGTCATTAATCAGGTTCCATCTATATCAAAAAAGACGGCTTTTATTTCCATTGATTTTCTCATTCTTTCCTTTTATGATACAATAAATTATAACACAATTCACGGAAAGACATCTCTGAATAAGCAGATTTGTTTTACATACTGGTGGAACCATTTCCATGCAGGCTGACGGAAGTGGTGCAGAATAGCACGTCAGAGACAATCCCATAAATCATGTGGCTGTTCCTTTAGATGGTATTGAAGTGACGGTAGTTGATTTCTTCAACGTTCCCAGTCCTCACATCACTCCCCAGCACATGCTCGAACTCTACCAAAAAATCAAGGCTGACGCTGACCAATACGACGGTGTGGTCATTACCCACGGAACCGATACTCTAGAGGAGACTGCTGCACTTCCTGATACCATGGACCTGCCTGACATCCCCTGTCGTTTTTGACCGGAGCTATGAGAAGTTCGAAATGAACTCGGCAGTGACGGAGGTTCTCTACCTGACTGCTTTACGGGTAGCAGCGACGAGAAGAGTCGAGGCAAGGGCGTTCTCGTCGTCATGAATGATGAGGTGCATGCTGCAGTATGTCACCAAAACCCACACCACCAATGTCGGCACCTTTTCAAACTCCGACGCACGGTCCTCTAGGCACGGTCATGACGACGGAAATTCTCTATTTCAAAACAGCAGAACCTCGCGTCCGCTTTGACCTGACTAGCATTTTCAGGGCTGGTACCCATCATTCACTATGTCAGTATGAAAACAAGTAGCGATATGACTGGATTGGCAAAAAGCTGGACAGCCTCATCATCGGAAGCCTTTGGCGCAGGCAATCTGCCAAAAGACTGCGGAACATTAGCGATGGCGAATTCGGCTCCATCGCTCTCGTTCCGCTGTTTCAACGCGTGCTGAGCCTGTCTACGCCTATGAGGGCGGTGGTGTCAAACTGCGGCGGGTCATGTTTGTCAAAGTCTCAATGCGAAGGCTCATGTGCATCGACGCTGATTTCCTCATGTATGAAGCTTGACTAGCTAGGAGGTTGGATGAAAACCAGCCTATCTACTACTTTACTAGGCATTATTTCGTTTTTCCTTTTGTACTGTGTCCCTCGTGTAAAAGTCCAATGCATCGCCGCTAAGTTATAAATTCAAAAGTCTGGGACAAAGAGTCCTGAGACTCTTCAATTACTATCTTTTCGAGTTGTGAAGCAAGACGCAATAATGGTTGCGTGCTCTACTATGCTGATTTCCTCAGCGCGTAGCCCTCCTCAACTGTGCGGAGGTGGGACATGCGAAATCGAAATTCTAACGAATTACCGATTTCTGTCTCTCTCTCTTTCTTGTTTTTATGAATTTGGATCATCTAGACTGCGTGCCGAAGACCTTTCTCGCGCTGAGACTTGGCGGCGCAACTTTTCGAAGCGTCACATCATTGCCATCCTCATCAACGATCTTGATGCCCGTCAATATGGTGGCGAACAGAGCGACGTAGCCTTCGATGTACTCTTCACGCAGAAGCTGCTTCTGCTTTTTCCTCAGCAGTTGAGGCCTTTGTTTTCTCTAGCTTCAGTTCGTTGATGCGTTCAATAGGATCCATGATTCTACCTCTCTTACCTTGCTCATTTGGTATTAATCTGGTTGCAAACTGCGCCAGCTGTCCGCACGCTGTCAAAGACAGCAGGAGCTGAAACTGAGCGTTGTGCGCAACTCGCATCTTCTGCCATAACCATGGTATGGTCAAAGAAAGCGTCAGCCATAGCGACTGAGCAAAAAGTTGGTCCAGATTAGCAGCAGCTTTAAGTCGAGGCGTCTGCTCCCGCTTTTTCAACCGCAACTGCCAGAGTCTTTTTCCTGCCGTTTTCCAAGAGTGCTGAATTAACAGCTGTCTGCCCTTGGGCTTTCTCAGCTAAGATTAAACGCCACGAGACAGGCTTTCGACTGCTGGCTTAAAGTTGTCTTCTGGAAAGCTCTGCTGTCGAAAGTGCAGCTGTTTCTGCAAATCTGGCGTACGACACCAGTTGGTGCTGAAGAACGGCTGTCACGATCTCTTTTGGAATACTGCGATCCATCATCATCAGCGCGGGCACGGGAAGAGGTCCAGCACGGCCTCTTGATTTTCATAACGGGCTATCGACTTCCAGTTCAGCCAAAGTCGACCAAAATGCAAAGTCAATGTTCCAGCAAACTTGTCCAAGATACGCCGACACCGCCCAGGTCGCACGGCGTGGTGCACACGGGTCATTAAGGAACCGCTCAGAATCAAAGCCAGCACGAAGAAGGACAGAATGGTGTCCAACTTATCGGCAGAGCCAAAACCGCACCGACCTTGGTGATCAGGCAATTCGCCATCGGCTGATGTCGGCATATAATTAACCGAATGGCGGCGCCGCATAGCATTCTCTCACACCAGCCAGAGAGCATAACTTCTCGCCGCATGATTCCTTGCGGCTCATCAAACTCACCAGCGAAACGCATGCGCAGTCTGGAAAGTCAAACTGCAAATAGCGCGGCACAGGCTCGGCTGTCGCACACATCAACATCAATCCTGCCTACTTGCGCCAAGAGCAGGCAATCTTGCTGCCAGTCCGCTCCATGTGCCTTGCTCGCCAGAAGGCGTCTTTTCGTGGAAAGTACGTTGCTCGCTTTTTCAACGCAAGTCGGCAATAGCTGTTTTTGGTCTTCCCGCCAGAAAAATTTCCCATCTTTCAGACGACACGCAAGACTTTCCATTTCCTTTGATGACATTTTCACTAAGTGCTCTGCATTTCCGTTGCCGGACAGAGATAAAGTGCGAGCAAAAGCTTGCGCTTCGCATCGCACGCGCAACAAAGTAACGCTGGTGCTCTTTCATGGAAGTTACCACCGTCTCTTCAGGCACCTCTAGAGTGTTGGCATCAAAAGATTACCTGGGAAAGCAGTTGGATATTCTGCCAGATTCAAGAACTTCATTAAGCAAGTCTTCGTCAATCTCAATGAAAACCCGGTGCTCCTGCTCTAAGGCGAATCTGTTCGATAATCATCTTTTCCCCGCTCAAGAGGACTGGTAGATGACAACTGAGCCCACAGGTCATCTTCATAAGAATCTCTGAAGCAATCTCCGTTTCTCGCCCTAAGAAACGGGTGTCACAACTAGTACGACCGCTCTTAATGTCCAAGAATTCAAATCAAAAGGCCTGCTCATCCAAAGGCTACAGTCAGAAGTATGAACTGGACGGATATATTCAAAGGTGTTATTAGCCCAGTGCATGCTGACAGGGGAAGGTCAAAGCTTGCAGAACTTCCGTTACTGCTGGGATGATTTCCTCTACTGGGCAGCCGATTTCTTCCTTGGTCACATAGACGTATTCTTCGCCCTTGATTTCACGAAAGTAATGTCCTCAACCAGTTAAGCCCTTGCCACGGACAAAACCTTCGGCAGCCTTAGTAAAGTTGCCATCTGCGTCCAGAGCAATTTTTTCTTAGAAAGGGCCCTTGAAATCTTCGGTCAAATCAGACTGCTTGTCCGCCAAGCCAACCACGCGCACCGCCGAGACGACGAGTGTGGAGAACATTTCAATTTTCTCAAAGGTCAGACGATGGTCTGTCAGGAAGGCTCCCATCTTGTCGCGCAGCTGCTTCATGCTCGAGTGTCACGACATAGGCTGGCATTTCCTCCAAGCCCTAATTCAACTAATAAATTTTTACCATGATTATTCTCCTCCTCTGCCAAGAGTTTCTCGTGAGTCTCTGCATCCAAAAGTGGATAGCCCAGACGCTTGCGCTCAGCCACAAAGGTCTTAGCGACAGCACTGAGCTAGATTACGAATACGAGCGATATAACCAGCCCGCTCTGTCACAGATACTGCTCCACGCATCCAAGAGGTTAAAGGCTATGTGAGCATTTGAGAACATAGTCATAGGCCGGGTGCACCAGATGTTCGTCAGACGGCGCTTGGCTTCTGCTTCAAACTCTCAAAAATTTCCCCAAAGGCAAGTCTTGGTCGCTGACCTCAAAGCTGTACTTGGAATGCTCATACTCAGGGATGAGTGAAAATTTCACCGTAGCTTAACACCATCAGCCCACTCAATGTCGTAAACTGAGTCCACTTCTTGGATATAAGAAGCCAGACGCTCCAGACCATAAGTCACCTCAGCTGTCACCGGTTGAGTTGGCAGACCTCCGACCTGCTGGAAGTAAGTGAACTGCAGTGATTTCCATACCATCCAGCCAAACTTCCCAGCCAGACCAGCTGAACCAGTTGACGGATTTTTCCCAGTTATCCTCGACAAAGCGGATGTCGTGCTCCAGCGGATTGATGCCCAAGAGTTCAAAAGACTGCAAATAAAGTTCTTGGATATTGCTTTGGAGATGGCTTCATAACCACCTGAAATTGGTGGTGCTGGTAAAGACAGTTGGGATTTTTCTCCCTAGCGCCCATCTGCTGGCCGACGAGATGGCTCTACATAAGCCGCATTCAAGGCTCTGGCCCAATAGCCCGCAGGAAAGTATAGGACTCATCGTTCCGCCCCCTTCTCATTATCATAAGCCTGCATAAGCATACAACCTGGTCGTTCCAGAACTGCTGTAAAGTCAAAATTATTTCCTGAAAGGTAAGTTTCTTAGACATACTCCTTTAGTTTCTTGAGATTTCTTGCGCTAGGTCTGTCCTCTGTTCTCTTTGAACAAGTAAAAGAACACATCCAAACAGTCCTAGGCTCTTCAACCTAGGGGCGTCAGAGACGCGGTTCCACCCTAATTTATTACTTCATTACGTTTAAAAATGTTAACTGAAAGCGCCATCTACACTGCTTCCCTATCCGGCTCCACTATCCCGAACTCGCTAAAAAGTAGACAATGAGAATTCTTTCTAGAAACGATTATAGCAGAAAATAGATGATTTGTAAAATAGCTAATCACTTTAAATAGAATTCAAAGTAAGTTTTTCTATAACATAGGTTTATAAAATTAATAACTATCTGTTTTTCATAGAAATTTTCAATAACTTTCATATATTAATCTATTTACTTCAGAAACCTAATCTTTATCTAACTATTTATTAGGAAGAAACAGCCAGAAAAGCTTGATAGAATAAGATTTTCTACAAAAATAAACTTTGAAAATCCTTGTTACTTTGACTCAGGTACTTGCATTTTTCATGAAAAAGCGTTTTATAATAATAGTTAGCCTTAAAAGTTTTCTTAAACTTAAGTCAAACATTTTTATAAGGAGGGAAAAACAATAATGAGTATTGGAATCTTATTGCCAGCCACGGTGAATTTGCTGCCGGCATTCATGAGTCAGGTTCTATGATTTTTGGTGAGCAAGAAAAAGTTCAAGTTGTAACTTTCATGCTGCAAACGAGGTCCTGATGATCTGTATGCAAAATTCAATGATGCTGTGGCTTCGTTTGATGCGAACGATGAGGTATTGGTCTTGGCTGACCTTTGGAGCGGGTCTCCATTTAACCAAAGCTAGCCGTGTCATGGGTGAAAATCCAGACCGTAAGTTCGCTATTATTACAGGTTTGAACCTGCCTATGCTAATTCAAGCCTACACAGAGCGCATGATGGATGCAAACGCTGGCGTAGATGCTGTCGTTGCAAACATTATCAAAGGAAGCTAAGGAAGGCGTAAAAGCACTTCCGAAGAGCTAAAATCGGTCCTAGAAAGCACTGCTCTGCTGCTGCACGCAGTTGCTCAAGCAGCTATCCCAGAAGGAACTGTTATCCAGGACAGCAAGCTCAAAAATCAACCTTGCTCGTATCGATACTCGTTTGTTTGATGGACAAGTTGCGACAGCTTGGACTCCAGATTCAAAAAGCAGACCGTATCATCGTTGCTTCTGACTCTGTAGCTAAGGATGAACTTCGTAAAGAGCTCATCAAACAAGCTGCACCGGTAATGTTAAAAGCAAACGTTATTCCAGTTGATAAGCTGATTGCTGTTTCAAAAGATCCACGCTTTGGTAATACGCACGCTCTTATCTTATTTGAAACTCCACAAGATGCCCTACGCGCTATCGAAGGCGGTGTGCCAATCAAAGACTCTCAACGTCGGCTCAATGGCTCACTCAACTGGTAAGACAATGGTCACCAACGTTCTGTCAATGGACAAGGACGACGTAGCCACTCTACGAAAAATTGCGTGATCTCGGAGTTGAATTCGACGTACGTAAAGTACCAAATGACTCTAAGAAAGATTTGTTTGACTTAATTAACAAAGCCAACGTTCAATAATCTTAAACGTTTCGCTCTCATATTATTATGAAAGGATTTAAAACATGTCTATTATTTCTATGGTTTTAGTAGTCTTTGTTGCCTTCTTAGCTGGTCTAGAAGGTATCTTGGACCAATTCCAATTCCACCAACCGCTGGTTGCTTGTACCTTGATTGGACTGGTAACTCGGTAATTTGGCTGCCGGTGTTATGCTTGGTGGATCTCTCCAGCTGATTGCTCTTGGCTGGGCTAATATCGGAGCTGCTGTAGCACCTGATGCTGCCCTCGCTTCTGTTGCCGCTGCTATCATCATGGTGCTGGGTGAACTTCTCAAGCAAAGGTGCTGTAGCTCGGTGTTGCAATTCCACTTGCTGTTGCTGGTCTCTTCTTGACTATGATTGTCCGTACTTTGTCAGTCGGTTTGGTTCACGGTGCAGATGCTGCTGCGAAAAAGGAGACATCGAAAGGCGTTGAACGCGCTCACTTTATCGCTCTCTTCATGCAAGGAGCACGTATTGCTATCCCTGCAGCACTTCTTTTGATGATTCCTGCTGAGTCTGTTAAATCTGCTCTTGAAGCTATGCCAGCTTGGCTATCAGAAGGTATGCAAATCGGTGGTGGTATGGTCGTAGCCGTTGGTTATGCCATGGTTATCAACATGATGGCAACTCGTGAAGTATGGCCATTCTTCGCTATTGGTTTCGCTTTAGCTGCTGTCAGCGAACTCACTCTGATTGCTCTTGGTGCAATTGGTGTCGCTATCGCTCTCATCTACCTTACCCTGTCTAAAGAGGCGGAAATGGTGGCGGTGAACGTGTCTGTGACAGAGCAGGCTGGTTATATCGCTCATGTTGTCTAAGCTCGTGTTGTCGCTACTTGTGGCGAGCGCAGGCGTCTGGGCTATCACTTTTGGATGCGAGACTCGCGAGAAACTCTTGGCAGAGGAGGAGAATAATCAAAATTTAGTAGTTAGGCTTGGAGAATGCCAGCCTATGTCGTACCGAGCATGAAGCAGCTGCGCGACAAGGAGCCTTCCTGACAGACCATCGTCACGACGCTGAGAAAATTGAAATGTTCTCCCACTTTCTGTCATCACGGCGTTGCGTGGTTGGTTTAGTTTGACCAGTTCAAAGGGCGGCCTTCTGAGAAGAATTGCTCTGGTTTGATGGCAACTTTACCGGCTATGAAGGTTTTGTCCGTATGCGTCAGACGAAGAATACACATCTATATGACCAAGGAAAATCGTTGAAATCCAGCAGTAACGGAGTTCTGCAAGCTTTGACCTTCCTGTCAGCATGCACTGGGCTAATAACGCAACTGAATATATCCGTCCAGTTCATACTTTGACTGTGTTCTCTTAGATGAGCAGTACTGATTTGCGTTCTTGGACGGTCGTACTAGCCGTGGACACCGTTTCTTGGGGCGAGAAACGAGTTACTTCTTATGAAGATGACCTGTGGGCTCAGTTTTGGCCATTGCCAGTCCTCTTGAGCGGGAATGATTATCGAACAGATTCCAGGGCCTTGACGGGAGCACGGGACTTCTTGATTGACGAACTTGTATTAAAGTCTTGAATCTGTGATATCAACTGCTTTCCTAGGTAATTTTGATGCAAATACTTGGGGAATTCCCTGAAAGTCTTGGTAACTTCCATGAAGAGCACCAGCGTTACTGTTGTGCGCGATGCTGAAGGCAAGCTTTTGTCGCCGCTTATCTGTCCGCAACGGGTAGAAAATGTCATCAAAATGAAAAAGTCTTGGTAAACCGTCTGGAGATGGGAATTCTTCTGGCAGGAGATAAACTAGCTTCTTGACGGTTGACGAGCAATGCCAGGCCTTCACGAAAAGATTGGCTCTCTGGCGGAGCACGGGCGGACTGGCAAGATTGCTGCTCTCTCGCTGCTGAAGCAGGATTGGATGCTGATGGTTAATACGGCCAGGCTCGTGCCGCAACTGTTATAAAACA
>BNJV01001918.1_pt1 | contig 126933 bp, 119 predicted proteins | sample 8540591 | NCBI WGS metagenome assembly BNJV01 (sample SAMD00202457, study PRJDB9452) | human saliva metagenome | host: Homo sapiens
GGACAGCGAGCGGCTCAAGAACTCAGCACCACCCTTTCCTACAAGGTGGAGGCGAAGGGCAAGGACAGGGACGAGATTTCGTTCTTCGCCAAGTTCGTACTGTGTCCAACAACGAACGCGTCTGCCCGTCATCATCGACGCAGGGGAGACACGCTATTGGGTGAGGAAGGTGGGAGGATAGAAAGGACGACACGGACTTCCTGCAAAAGAGTAAAGGAGGAAATACCCGCCTTCCTCATTTTCCTCTAGCACTGCACGCTCTCCACGAAGAAAAGAGAGCCGCATGTGGTTCAGTCCCGAACTCATCCACACGCAAGCCCTGAGCAGGATTATACGGAGCAACCGTAACAGGACGGAGGTGGAGATGGCGGATACCCGTTTTGAAGTCATGGACTCGCACGAAAGCGTCCGCTTTCTCTTCTGCATCAACGACATGCTCCTTCTGCTGAACTCGCGCAGGCTGCAGGACGGACAGGACGCAGGTACAGGACGAAAGCGATGCCCACGCCTCTGCGGCGACGAGGGGTGATGAGCCGTGCCAACTCATCAGGTATCAGGACACCTACGCCGAACACATGGCGAAGTACGAGCGAAAAAGGTGTCAGGGGCTCGATAGCGGCACCTCTCCACGCATGAGTATTACCGCAATCTCATCACGCAGGGCGAGGACATACAGGAGAACATCGCCAACCTGCTGGCAAGGGGAGGCGGAAGTAATGGTGCATCATCGAGGAGGCGGAGCAAGCCAAAAATGGAACTCGCACGCATCAAGGCGGAGAAAAACGGTGGAACTGAAAAACTCAGCTACCAAGACCGCCACAGCAGCACTCAACGGCATCAACTCCTGTTGGGCGGTAATAAAGTGAGCAGGCTTGAAAGCGAAACAGGCAGCTGCATGTGAGGTGGCGGAACGTGAAAGAGAGCATCGGGACAGATGCGCACGGATATGCGAGAAAATGAAGGAAAGCCACGTCGCCGAGCGGTTGCGGGCATCGGAGCAGCATCACGCGTGAAATCGGCAATCTCAGGCGCATCATCGACAAGGCGAAAGGAGTGGTTTCCCATGCTCGCCGAATTTCTCCGTATTGAAAGGCTTTCGCCATCGGTCGGATTGTCGGAGACACACGGACGAACTACAGAAAAGTCCTTATCGTTACGGGAAAACTGCGGTCGGAGGAGCACAGGTTCGTTCGCCATCGAGAAGGTCTCGCATGCAGGTGGGAGAGGGATGGCAAGACCGTACTCGACCTGCTCGTGGACAAAGTGTCGGTGCCACGTGATCCAAGGGAAAAATGGGAGAGAAAATCGGAGGACAGAAATCATGCTTGCGACGAACAGAAAAATTCGATTGGTAAAAGAGACATTTTGCAAAGCCATATCTTGTGGGGAACATTAGGTAAATGTCTAACGAGCTTCAAAGCATAGCCCTCTCGTGTTCATTATTTTATTTTCCGTATTTCTGTGATAGCGGATAGTTTTATATATCGAAATCACCATCTTCCTTACTATTGCTTCTTGTCAAAATCTGTCTCTAGGACTTTAATATCTGTATTAAAAGCACCGCTATAATAATAACCACTATCCCAGCCATTCCATCCCATATTGCAACAAAGTAATACTACTGTTGCAGCCTATAAGAACCCATGGTTTGCCCATTTTTATGCGGAAGACAGAGACGGCTCATTTTCTAACCAATCCGTGAACCAACCAACAATGTACTCGCCTGAGTATGAGATACCAAGTCTTTAATAGTAATGCCTATTTCTTTGTGTTTCGTTTGCTCTTTGCATAACCACTTTACTATTCCATAGTATCACTTTTCCTTAATTCAGTGGCGATGTCTGTTTCATTGTAATCTCCTATTCCTCCAGATGAAAACCTTAAATTCTTAAGGAGTTCTGATGTTACTGTAGAAGCGGAACTCCCTTTTATTTTCATCAGTTTCATTTTTGGGTATTGGCATAAGTAACATCTAAATTTTGTCGTAAACCTAATTGTTTAATCCTTGCTATAAGGGATTGCAGGAGGTATGGATTCAAAGTCTTTTATAACGATTTATAATCTCCAATCAAAATCATAACCGTTGATCGTTTGGAAATTATAAACGGATAATAATTGTACAACAAGCCGTTGGTACGCAGCCTGTGCTGATAATTTTCCATCCGATTGATGGGCAAAATTGATTGTAAGGACTTCCCTGCACTCAACAGGACGTACCATCCTTCTTTCATTTCGGAAAAGTTTTCCCATTTTCCATATGTACAACAGAAATTTCAATCGTTTTCATTGATTCTGTTATTCAGCTAAACCCATCAATCTCCTTAAAGATTTGGACTCCATATTTGCCAGTGTCTACAAGTACTAGGGATTGTGCCATGACACCATCTTGAGGGATTTCTCCTTCTCTGTAAGCACTCAACATTGAGTAACCCTTGTATCTCCGCCGCATAGCATATCCACCACCTTGAAAATTGAAAATATGTATATTTGTTGGATATCAACATCTGACCTTGTCATTCCTCCAACTCTTGTATCTATAGAAGTGCGCATCTCACTTTAGAGGGTAAATTTATTTTTCAGGATGGCAGTGAGCAATACCGAGTTTACATGAGTTGTTTTGCCTAGAATTTTCATTGAGTTCTGTTTCTGCATCATTGATATTCTCTCTCATAGGAAGTTACTATTATCCTCATCTTTTTCTTTTAACTCTATCTCGTTTTGCATACGCTGAGCTAAGAAAACACATATAGCGCAAGCTATATATATTGTATTGTTCAATAAACGCATATTATATAAGTATTGAAAGAAAAGGCAATCTCGTTTGAATGGCGAGATTGCCACAAAGATGTTAGTTTTCAAACGAGCATTTGGACATCGACCACAAATTTATGTATCGTGCAAATCTCCTCCACAATCGAAGTCAATACTTCCGTCATAACGATATACTACCAGCCATCAAAAACTGCTCCCATCCCGTCTTAGCATGGCAATAAACGGTGGCCTCTTTGAGATCCTGCGAGGTTGTTTTGCGAAGGCGCACATTAGAGGGACGAACAGTGTTTGATAACCATCAACTGGCCCAAGCATGTGAACCATTGGTCAAATGCTCTGTTGCTCTTTGTTCCTCTGATGGCTCTTACCCAGTGTCCTCCACATACAACGAGGGCCTTCTTGAATTTAAAGAGTTTGCTGCATGTGGAAAGTACAGTTTTTTCCATCAATATGGACATTGCATTTTTTTTACATAGTTTGTAACTGCATCTGAAACAGACCTCCTTCACTTGTAAATTTTGTGCTGCTTCCATCTGTGTGATTCTTTATTAAAGGGCTAACCTTATCTTCCTCAGTAGCTCTTGTATCCCCAAAATTTTGGGAATAACTTTCATTACCCCAATAAAATTTCTGTCCTCAGGGTTGTAATGTCATTGATATTCGGTTGTGAAATGCCAAGACTTTGTGCCCAAGCAATAATTGTACACCCTGCAGGATGGCGTCCGTCATAACCATAGTCAAAATCTATGTCTGGGGACATTGGGCACATAAGATTATAAGGACTGTCTGTTCTATTTTGTTTTAGCAGGCTCAACTATTTTATAATTGCTCAGAGGGATTGTCTGTGGTGAACTATGTTGGTGAGTATTGTTTACAAGGTATTCTCATGTTTCATCCCTTATTCCTAATTTGCATATTGATAAGCTTTTTGTTTTTTCACGAGGAGATGTTGCATTGTTGATATTGGCAATCTCTTGCAAGCTATGTTCATTGTATTTTATCATCAACCTGTTTGTTTGTGAAAGATTCCTTCCTCAGAAAAGGTAAAACATAAGGGAAACGGATCTGAATTATAATCATGCTATTAGGCTTTTGTCGATGGTATACATTTTATTTTGTAAGTATATTTCTTCACCTTTTCGTGCTGTTTTGTGGGTCAAGGATAAACTAATTTTTCTTTTTGACATTTGATAAAGATTTAAGGCAGATCTTTATTAGATCCTTAATTTGATGTATGATTTCGGTAATGCTTTCAACCTCTCATCTGATAAGTCTTTCTTATCAGGATGGAATATATTGTGCTCTTGTTCAGACAAAGAGATATAAGATTATGACTGCGTTATCTATAACGGTATCTATCATCCATTTTGGTCACTACCTCTCAGAATAAAGAGTACTACCGGTAAAAATTTAGATAATTTTTGTAATAAATTGTTTTTAGTTTGTGTTCGCTTATGAATATAATCAATGTCTGTGCTTCAATTTTTATCACCCTTTGTAGGTTTATTGACTTGGGAGAAGGTATTTTCTGTCGTTTGATTCAATTTTCTCTGTGAATGAGTAACTTTGCAGAATGAACTTATAAAAGAATTTAATGAAAAGAGAGAAGCACTCATAGTATTAGTATCAGTGCAATATCTGGAATCCTGAATGGACCGATAATGTTGCATTTAAGATGATTCCTTGGGATAAGATTACTTCACAGAGAATTGGGAGGATATTCTTGAAAAGTTAGCATTCTAAACATAATTTTCTTTATTATCTTACTGTTACTGTTTACTACATAGCTATCTGTTACTTTATCAAGAGAAAGAAGTTGCAATAAATAAACTTAAATCGTTAAATTGTTTTGTTGATGACGAGAAGAATATAAAGTAACTTTGGGATGTTGGCATAGGAACTATATATGATCATAATCCATTTGCATATATATTCTAATTATTCTGCCTTCAGCATGGTGAATTTCCTTCTGAGAAGTAAAATTGATGTTGCCAAGGTTTACATGTTCAATAGTTCTTTATGTATGGATGGAAGGGTAAAAATTATATGATCTCTGCTTTGAAGAAACAACGGAACTTAAGGATTAAGTTGAATACATCGATCGATAAAGTTTTCATCGGCTTTTATAATTATTGACGATAGGTGTAAAAATATTTAAACTATGGAATGAGAAACTTACAACATTGGCTTTTTTCGATGTATTCAAATAGGATGTATGCCCGTTACTCGGTTCAGCATCTCTCGTTCATATATCCTCTGGCTGGGAAGTGGAGAAACTTATTCAGAATCTTGGGGTATCACAAGGTATCAGACTCTGATGATTGGCATCAATGGTATAAAGACAAATACCAGCAATCTGATTTATTCCTTCTCTTCTTTGGGTATTGTAGCTCCAACAGAACGAGTGAGTTGATGATTGGTTTTTGAGCCAACGGATGAAGAAATGAAGTAGGTTGGAGACCCCAAAGCACATCTTCCATTGCAAGATTGGCAAGAAGGATATGTTCGTGTTATCTTGATAACGAACTTTGACCGCATTATGAAAAGGCGTTTGATTTGGAGGTATTGTTCACAGGTTATCAGTCATGAAGGAGCTTTATCACAAAACAACAATTCTATCATTGCATAGCAAGATGCCAACTATCATTAAGATAAATGGAGATTATATAGTTGTCAGTTCAGTAAACGTGGAAGAATTGGATGAATATCCAGAACAGTAGTTATATTTGTATAGAATTTTGAGGAATGTGGATTGGTCACCGGTTGGTCTGGATGAATGGGATAAGGTGTTAATTGGGATTGTCAATGCACGTTCGTTATAACTTTTTGCTTATAGGAGAAGCAAAAATAGCATAATGTCTCTGTCGCGAAATCGTTTGGGAGAGGTTTGTATAGAGAGTGATAATTTATTCTCTGAACTTATGAGCAATTATGGCTTTGGAAAATATGATGTGGATGTTAATATGAGACATGAGATGATGATGTAACGGTAAAAATATCTTCATCAAAGCTAATTGATATTGGGTTCGTGACATAATAGAAAATGGGGACAGAAGCTTATAATCAAATAGAGGTTTCATTATAATTTCAGGTTAGCAAAGAGCATTTAACGCTATTTATGTCATCCCGTGGTAATAGCTCCATTATTAGATGCTGCAATACTACGCAAGATGGGGAAAGGGTGGCATATTAAACTTTTGGTGATATTGTAATACTGTGTATAAACCTTTGAAAAATGGGGAAATAGTGCAGTTGACTCATACATGCATGCATAGCTCCCTGTTATTGTTAAACGTATTGGTATTGCTGTGTAAATATGGACGCTCAAGGAGTTAAATAATATTTTAAGTCTTCTGTACCTGAGGTAATTTTCGATTTTATCGAGAGCCTTTACTTTTCTCTACTTGGTGGTACATTGACTTATGGCATGGAATGATTTGATGGGAACTAGCTACTATCCATTTTGTTTATTCTTTCTTTGGCAATTGGAGCTCTTTTTCAAGGATTATTTTATTACAAATTCAGAATATGAAAATGTTTTATGTGACATCTAAAATTTGTGTTGGTTATTGTTCTTTGATAGAGTTTAGTGTCCTGTGGGTAATTTATTAATGTGGAATATAAAAGAGGTACAAATAGCCAGAGGTGATACTCTTTTTTTTGAGGAAGCCGATAGTTGAAGAATAATTGAACCCATAAAACAAGAATGTTTGAGGAAGTTACGGTAACTACAAACAAATTCAAGAAATAGTATGGAAGCATATTTAACAATATAGAGAATATTAGTTATGGAAGAACAGTTTTCAATTATAATAACTATCCTTGCGGTATTAACAGGGCTTTCTGATGATATTTAGAAAGTCAGCAGGTTGTGAATATGGATGTTTCCTATTTTGTAATGCGCCTTTCTTTCTTTCATGGTTTTGTATGCAAGGTTTATATCCTCATTCAAACTGTTTCAGTTTCAGAGGGATAGAATCAAGGATATATGAAAAGATTAAATGATGACTTAGAAATTTCATGATAGGTGGGTAATTATGTTAGCTGGACAAAGTATCCATCAGATTATTTACGTCAGAACAATTAGTCTAATAGAGACCATAAATGATGTGTGGTATTGTGTAGATATGATTATGATACTAGAAAGTCGAATTTGATACTCTAATTATTTTAAAATGTTTAGTGAATACAATGGTTGTTTGGAAATCTCACTAAATACAAGGCATAGAATTAACAGATTTACTTGGGAAAGTATCAGGGATTTTATTTCGATTTATCAACTGATGTAGCCGTCACTATGATTTTGGTCAAAGAAAGAAAAGAATTTAAGACAATAGCTATGATAATTATTATCATAACCTACTTACAATGTTGCTTCTTCTCTTGTTGCTTTATTCTGATATGGGTATTACTTCATTATGTGTTCTATGTTGTGTTATTCTTTTTGAACTGTATAAGTTAATGCGATTAAAGACCTAACACAGTTATGATAAAATATAATTTATATTGAAGATTTTTTTATGGATTTTTTCAGTTTAATAAATTTACGTAGAATCTCTACAATATGAGCGTCAAACTGGTAAGAATTACGATGATATTATCAAGAGATTGAAGTTACTTATAGTGATTAGCTACGAGTTTGTAGAAGTACTATCACTAGAAGGTTGGTACTATCAAGAATAGTACAAGAAACTAAAGATAACCATGTAATCCCTATTCTTTCATTTTGAATTACGGAAGTGGCAATCATGATGGCCTTTATTAGTTAAGGGGATTAATAATTTGGGAGATTTCTGATCAGATATGCGACGCATAAATATTGAAACTCAGAATAACTTATTGATAACGATGGGATTGTTTGTATGAAGATCTTGTATACCATTGAGTCCTCACCTTTTTGGGATAATAGGCCTTTACATGCCTTATAAAATGATGATATATAGATACGGATTTCTTGGTGAGTTTTACAATCATTTGATATTACGAAATCTTTGAAGTGCCTTTTAGCAAGCCAAATAAATTAGAAATACTTTGTAAATGACAGAGTTCTTTAGAAGAATTTATAAAATTATCTTTGAAACTCAATTTAGACTGATGCTAAAAAAGGATTAGTGATACTATTATGGAGGAAGAAACTAAGGGCGGAGTTAAATACACATCGAAAGGAAGAAAGGTTTTTGGTGGAAGATTCAAGAAAGAACTAAAAAAGACCAAGAACTCATTCTGTTTACATCATTTCAACAACTTTCTTATGTGTAACAAATTGAAACCTGTAAACAACGGTTCGATATTCCACGGACAATGAGGAATTTTTAGCAACTGCTGGAGTGATATTGCCAAACGTCATCATTTAGTGTCTTTCCTGCGACTTTCTTTTTGCTTCTTTTCGTCGTCTGTTTGTTCAAGTAGCCACGCAATTTTGGTTTGCGGGCTTTTCTGTTATGTTGGGTTGTCTGTCTATTGCCTGAGTGTATCAAAGAGTTTATTTGTTCATCAGGCAGGGTGCTGTGTTTCCTCTGCTATAACCATTCCACAATTTTCGGGCGTTTTGTTGCTTGTCTCTCTCGACTGTAGCAGTCGAAATGCAGTCAAAAATGTATTGCGTATTACTTTGTTTCTTTCTTTTCATAATCTTGAAACAACTTAATATCTGTATTTTTGGTCGGTCGATTATTTGCGGTGTTTGAGGTCAAAAGGATGCATATTATAGCTGTACAAAGAACTGTTGGTTCTGTTTCTTCAGCTATTTTGTTGATAGCTGACCTAACCTCTTTGGTGTCGGATAGCGTTGATAACCCTATTGAGAATATGCGGTATTTGCTTTCGTTTTGTCCGGTTTTATTCATCGTAGTTGTAGATAATGTTTTCAATTCTCTGTCTTCATATCTTGATAATTTAATGGTTCATACTTTATGTGTTGTTTTCTTCTTCGGCTTTATAAGTCCTCGATTATGCTGACAGGTTTACTATCTGCTCGTGGTATTCCTGTGTTTGTTGTTACTGCCGATTTGCACCACTCAATGTTTTTAATATATCAATGGTTTCGCATCGCTTGCATTATGGTAGCAGAAAGGATAAGGGGTCCTCCTTGGGTAGCGCATTAGAGAATAGGCAATGGTGCTTTGATATGCCTTCTAAATGCTGCACATGCTCTAATAATTTGACTTGGATTGTGCCGTCCGAAACAGATACCGAAGAACTGATTAGTTCGACGCTTTCTTTGTTGCCTTTTTGCTTCTGTTCTTCTCTCCCTTCACGCTGTCTGAGAGTTCCTCGTCTGCGGTCGTGTTCGCCTTTTAAGGTCTGTTTGATAAATATTGGATTATGAATATCATTACCTAATCTTTTAAGTGACTACATATTCCAAGGAAATGTATCTGTTATATCATAGCCGTTGACTACAGTTTGTGGACTGCCATGGTTCTCGAAAGCCTTGTTAAAGAGTAACGTAAGTGGTCTGTGGACCTGCTTTTTAGCAATGTTTCCACACGGTTGTCTGTAAGCAATGCAGGAATAAGCTGGTAGGCACGCCATAGAAATTATCCTTAAAACCATTTCTTAAGACTGTAACCTTGAACTTCGGATATATGGGTGAGGTAGGCAATATGTGATAGGCTTCATTATCGTTGCGTACCATAGGACTAATAGAAAGGTATCAACATAGTGTCCAATACCTCTGTATGGCGACCTGCTTTTCGTCCTGCATATTCACCAATATTGCCCAATCTCAATTATGGAAGTTTGTGATTTGTAAACTTTCCATCCACAATAAGTGAATATACGTAAACTTGAACCTCCACAAGTTGTGGATATGAATACTGCTTCTGCTGCAACTTGCGCTGTATAGGTTTCGACCTGCAACTTTCTTTCTGCAATGAGGCAAGGCAAGTTTCTCTATGTTTGTTCATTATCCAACTATGCCTGATACATACAAGTGGTGCGACCTTGTGAATGGTTGGTGAAGTGGTCTATGCTCTCAATGGAATGCCCACTTGTTTTGTGTCTTGGTTATTTGCGAAGATGCTTGCTTTGTTCAAAACTGCCAAATTGTTTCTGCTCATAGGCTTAAAATCGAATAGTGATGGTTGTACTTGGGTTGTGAGTTTTGGTCTTTTCACTGTGTATGGCTCTGTAACTTGGAAGTTCCTCACGTTGATGTTGTTTAATGGTTTCTGTGCTTTGGCTTTTCCGTGAGTTTCTACAATGTGATTGACGGCAGCTTGGCAAGAAATAGCTTATCATTTATATCGTCCTCATCGTAGTAGTGAACAGCCATAGAGAGATTTCATCATCATCAAAGCTGTTGCAACCGCTTTTCTGCACTTCATTAAGAATGTGGGTGATGTAATTGATATTCTTGTTCGGTTTCGCCGTTAGGTAAACAAGGGGTCTGTCAGCACGTGGTTTGATATAATGGCTGGTCGTGTGAAATGTTTTGTTCTCTTGTTTGGTATTTAGATTTCTACTATTTGATTGATGCGCCCATAGGTAGGCTTTGAGGCTTGTTCCATCGGTGCGTAATACTCTGTCCATTGTCCGTACTGATTGACAAATTTCAGTACGTCAAAGAAGTCGAGCGATAGCCTTGGGAACGGCGTGAATACATTTTTCCATGGCTCATACACCGCCACGATTGGGTTTCATATGTGAGATATTTTGCTATTATGTGCTCAAAGGGGTACGTCCCGTTGTGCAAACTTAATTGCCAACTTGCTCTCTTTTTTTCAGCCGTAGGTTAATGCGGGTAATGGGGAGGAGTTATATCCTTTTTGTTCATGAAGTGTTGTATTTACTTTTTGCTTATCCATGTGACATTTTTTATGCGTCAAGATCGGAGTATGCTGATTGCTTTTGCTGTAAAATAGGAGGTGCGGGCGAGGCTTGCATATGTTTTGGCGGAAATACAACCTGTAGGTGAGATTTTCAGACAAACCAAGCGGCACTGACCTTTGAAAGTAGACCCGTTTCCTTTGCTATAAAAGGAATAGCATCCGTCTTTGTTTCGCATATTGTGGAGCATTGGAAAGGAAGCGAAAGTGCAACGCTCGTAGGAAAATAGTGGCTGTCTCAAATGCGAGATAACCACCTGATGAGCGATAAATGAAAGTGTTTACAGGTTGTCGTCGCTTCAAAGCACGCATAGCAGGATGGTACAGAGGGTTGCCAGCCAGAGAATGCTCAGCGGTAAATGTCACTTTGAATTATCCTGATTATAAAGCGTGGTATTAGAAGCCTGCAGTGTGATACTGTTACGACTTGTGGCGTTACAATCTTTGATGGCACCGATCGATGGAAAGCAGGATGTGAGTTGATAAGCGTGTCAACCGAAGTGGCGGACTTGCTTGGGAGAAGTCGGTTGCTGCTTGTTCTTATCGATGGTTCGATGCGTCTGTGATGAAGGCAGGTGTGAACGTCTGATTCATGATGATTTTATTCATAATCGGAGCTTTTATTTCAAGAGCAATAAGATGCAGGCTGTGTCAAAGACGCGTTAGTATAAACTCTTGGCGTGGAGCGGAGCGTTTATCTGGCTCTTGACACTACAAAAGCTTCCGATAGCTACATCGTCGTTCTCACCATTGACTGTTGGCAGACTATTGACCTCATATGAAAACGATTGTCTTGCCAGTTCAGTGTAGAGTTTCTCATACTCTGGACTTGCGCCAAAAGTCGTCCGTCAGTTCATACTTGTCGAAAACGCTTTCAGCTTGTTTTATTCTTCAAAAGCATTGTGTTAATCTTCTGGAAGAGGAGAAGGGAGTTCTTCGAACTCATCTCTAAGACAGATACAAGGAGTGCGTTTGAGAATGTAGTCTTGGTATAGAACTCGCTTGCCATTGTCTCGCTCTGGTGAGAAATTGTGCTATAGCATCGCAGTAAGTTGTCAATGCTTCGTCTGCGCGAGAGTTATTAGTATTTTCATTCACTCTCTCTGGATATGTCTGATATATGCTTAACTTCAGGAAATAAGCTCTTTGTTGTTGTTTGTTATTTTTATTGATTAGATTGTATATTTTTTTTCGTGTAATACTGTTTAGTTGCTTAGTTGTGGCGGATTTATAAATTGGACTTATCTAATTTTTGACATATAAGCATATCATTTTCTTATTGTTATGCGAGTATAAAGTTGTGTAGTGGTAATACTTGAATGTCCTAACATCTTTGATATGACCAACAGGAACACCTTTGGTAGCATCATTGTTGCAAAGTATGTGTATCATGTGAAAAGTAAGGTTCTTATTGATGCCACATCTGGTATTTCAGATAAGAGTTCATTCGTTGATTACTGAGAATGGGATAGTCTACCATTTTAGCATAGCCTGATATTTCTTATAATTATTTTGGAATATCAAGAAGAGGATGACTTAACGTATCGGTTTTCTTCTGCCGTAACTATCCACTGCTTCCATCATTGTAATTATATTATCTGTAAGGTTGGATTTCCAACATAAGCTAAACCTAAAACATGAAAACAAAAAATGTCTCGAACATTGATCATCGTTGCGTAAAATTCTTTATGCATAAGTATCAATCTCTTCATCTGTAAGAAATCCTCGATCCGTTACACGCTTGGTCTAGTGATGTTGAGCAGTGTGATCATGCGATTGAATACGCCACCAGCCTTTTACGTCCAAATATGATGACTGACTTTTGAATGTTTTAAGGTTTTAATAGCTGTGCTAAAACTGTCAGTCCTCACTATTGTCTGGAAGATACATGCAAAATCAAGGAATAACGATAGGCGTGGGTTCAGTCTTTGGGCATTAAGATCCGTTCGGGCATATTTTATTTCAAGAAAGTGAGTAAAGTGGCGCCATATTACATATCAAACTCTGCGATAGTTTGCCTTACTTTCACACCACAGCCTATTTGCGTACATATCATTATTGTATTTGGTAAACAATGAGAGCATGCTCATGGCCTCCTGCTTGCCCAAGATGTTCAGACTCAACTGTTCTAGCCTTTAACTCTTCAGAAAATCCAAGCGCTGGATACACTACCTGGAAGGTCAGCGTCACTGCTCGTCAGCTGGGCACTGGTCAAAGGCCTCAGTTCGTCCTCGTACTTACTCCCAATGCACCGTCCCATATTTCTGGGTCAACGCTAACTCCCCGTTGTTCAACGAGAGCTGCTACTCTCTCTCCATTACGATGAATACGCATCATAACTGACGCTTTTCCTCTCCTTTGTTTAAATCACTGCTCTGCAAACTAGAAGCTTGTTCTAAAATACTCTTCATAGTTATAGGGTTTTTGATGCAGAAGTAAAGGTGTGTTTCGTTCACTGCTTTTAGTGAGTAAACTACTATATATCTCGCAAAGTTCGACATAATTCTTTGAATAACACTGAAGCATGGCATCTATGTGTACCTTGTATGGCATCACTGGCTACACCTTTTGAAAGATGATTTTTCCGCATGTGCAGCCAGTTGGGAGTATTGTGAGCGACTTGGTGATACCTGTATGTACTCAAATAGGGCGAGAGAGACATGAACAATCGCCGTAACTCATTGAGATTACGACGATTATCTGATTTTAATCAATTTTCTAAAAACTCTTGATTAGAGTACATCATGGGAGCTGAGCAGGGTTTCGACCCACGTCCAAACAGGGAAATACTGTGCTTTCTACACGCTATTTCGGCCTTTCATTTGTCAGATTACACGACCCGAACCACCAATTATAACCTTAGTCTCTTTTAAAAGCCTCATCTAAAATCAAGACCTTTTAGACTATTTCCCGATTTTTCTGCACCACTCGAAATCCATTGATCTCGGAACCACATCTTCCTGAGTGATGCGTCACCCATTACCTGTAACGGAATAAAGCTTAGTCACTACTATACTTCGATTAAGCAGCGAGCAGTGTAGTTAGCTTTCGCCAATTAATGATAACTGATATTTAAGAGCCAGCTAACGAAGCTTCACGTGCTTACACACCATCTCATCCTGCTGTCAAATCCAGTCAGCCCCGTTATAAACAGGGGTGTCGATGCGTGCTTTATATGTATTCTTTAACGTAAGTAACATATGGCTATTTTTAGTCCTTTCGTACTATAAAGCCACGTCGTTGATAATACGATGCAAAGATATAGTTGATAGAAAACACAATAACGCATTGTTTTTACCGTATTTTCTATCTTATAATTCATATGTAAGCTTAAAAACAGCATAAGTCAATCTTTCTGATGTGTCTACATCGAAAGCACTTAATATGTTATCTTTCTAGGAAAGATAAGAATACTCTTGAATGCTTTTATGCTTTGATATCGTTCAGACTTTCTGTCTCTTTCAAACACCTCTCACGAAAGAGCAAACAGGAACAATCTCTATTTTCTCTGCTCTTGGCATATTGTACAAGGGCATTTATCATTTCTTTTCCAAATCCTTTTCCTTTATGTTCTTCTCCAACCTCGAGTGTACCTGCCACCAAATTATGGTTTTCGTCAAACACATAGGTTAACCCTCCAGCATAAACATCATTCTTCATAAAGAGCGAAACGACCTTCGTTTGCTTGCTTTTCGTTTCTCATTTCACTCTATTGCAAATTTCATTTGTTGCGTTATTTCCTATTATATAAAATGTATCTTGGCATTGTTGATTGAGTGTACAAAACACCCGCTATTACAGGTGCTGACTCAATTATTTCTGAACAAGAGGATATCTTTCGCAAAATGATAAGAATGACTCTCGTGGTCCATCTTACAACAAAAATGTTGCAAATCCATTGCTCACAAATGAGATAATCCACATGTAGCAGCATGCCACAAGCGCTAATTTAACGAACACTTTTTGTTTAAAGTTATTGTAACCGAAGCGAGCTTTGTATTCGATGATAACTTGTGTTTTTAGCGATTTATTGGTATAGAATACCGTCTGCTCGGCGTTGCTTTGTTTCCGCTACGAAAGACCCACCATTAGCCAGCAAAGTGGGCAGGAGCCTTCTTTCGATAAGGAAAATGCACGGACATGTTGGCGCACCCACTCTCAGGAGTTAGCGGAAACATATTTCTTTCGTATGCGAATCCAGTATCAAACGGATGCGCTTTCGTAGCCGACAATTTTATGTTGTATGATGGTAAATTGGTGGAATCATTTTATTAACTTTTGCAAGATAGTGCAGATACTGCTATTTTAGTGTGTAGTAGAAACTTTTATCATTGCTTTTTGCATAAAGATTGACCAATAAAATAGAGTGGTGTTTCATGTTGGATGCACCATTTCGTATATATATATACTAATGTAAGGACTGAAAAGTTAGTGTCTATCTACTTCGAAGACATCATGCGCCGGTATAGAACAACGGCAATATGCACCTGTTTACACATTGGTGGGGAGACGAATCGCATTACATCGATCGATAGCAGATGCCATAGCAAACTCTGTTTTCTTGAAGCTGTGAAGAGCAAGTGACTTTTAATCAACTCTCTTTTGGAGCAGTGATGGGCCAGCAGCTCAAGTGGTAGATATTGCAAAGGGATATCCTATGATGTCGAGCCACAGAGCGTGATTGTGAAAGAGGCGCAGAATGTAAAATCGCTCGATGCGCTGGGAAAAGTATCTTGTAAATCCAATGCCAACAAACTAATTTTAGTGGTGGTGTCATAAAATGGATTGATAGACAAACGTAAGAAAGCTGAAAGAAAGCAGAACTCGGTTGGAATTGTTCTTGAAAGTAAGAAAAACGGGATTATGGGAATTAAACACCTTCATTAGTATTTAAAAACAAAGAGGCAGATAGATAGCTAAAGTCTTCGGATATGATTGCTAGAGCATGTGGGAGCCGATCAGTGCAGGTTAGATGTCTGAATTAGATAAAACTCATTTTGTCGTTAGATGATAAAATAGAAATCATAACACCAGAGATGGTGGAGCAGAAGATAGGTATAAGTAAAAGAATTTAATACGTTTGAACTGAAGTGCCATTATGTATAAAGATGTATATAAGGCAAATCTCATTATCAACTATTATTTTGAAAAGAATCCTAAGTCGGGCTCTATATAGCGCTTTCTACCGCTATTGTTCAGTTATTTTCCAAAATCTAATGATTGCCTATTATGCACCAAATAGGAGCAATGAAGCCCGATGTTGCAAGGTTTTTAGAATTGAAATCGAGCTGGGCTGCAAAGATTATATACTTGGAATGAGGAACTATTCGGGTGTAAAAGGCAATGCAAATTATAGGAGAAGATTAGAGAGGTTGATGCTAAAAGCAAAGGTTTAGATAACTAAATACATCTGCAGATGAGCTAATGAAGGGAGCTTGTTCTTCATTTTACACTCAAAATAGGGTTAGTTTTTACCCTGTTTTTATTCTAGAATCGAATTTTACTGTACAGAAAAACATACTGACAAAGTGGCATAAACAAAGGGTTTTTGCCACTTTTTATGCTCATATTTTTCGTATTTATCAGCAACTTTTATCCTTGTTCGTGAATACTAAAGAAAATGCAGACAAATGACTTCATTTTTCACCATCTAATTTATCGTTAAGCTTTTGTTTTATGTTTTACTTTGTAAAAGTTTGAAATATAAATATATAATTTATTTTACTTTGTAGTGGTGCTATGTTGATGTGAATATGTAAAACATTCATATATTGAAAAATAGGGATGTAGTTGAAAATTGATACCTTTACAATTGAAACGTAAAATATATTCAGCATATAATATAATGTAATAAGTTATTGAAAACCAGTGATTTATTATTTATGTATTATGTCTTTTTAATTTGGTTTTGTATGCAATTTTGTTCGTAGAACATAGGAAATGGTATATTTTACAGATGTGTATATGTTTGTAACTATTTAATAACCAATATATATGTAGTTTGAATTAAAAGTAAACAAGGGGTTTTCTTATTATCTTTTGAAATGTATAATGTTTAAAATATGAATATGCAAATATAAAACATGAAGGGATTAATGTAAAGATTTAAATATGTATTTGTAAAGTTTTTATTTGCATATTTATTTTAGATTTGTTGTATATCTCCTGGATTTACCTTTGTAATGTGAAATAGAAAATGGGATTTTCGCAGTATAATTGTAGTAAAAGAGCAAAATGAAAGATAGAATTCGCCAACTATCGTTACATCAGCACATAGTCTCAACAGACCTTTGCTGATATCTTAGGATTGTCTCCTGCATCATTAAGTAGCATCTTTAATGATCGTACAAAACCAACATTAAATCATGTAGATGCTATCAAGAAGAAATTTCCTTCTATAAATTTAGATTGGTTGATGTATGGAAATGGCCCGATGTTTTTAGGATGATAGTTCGCAAATGATGTGATATGTTTGGCTAATGAAGGCGGAACATTTTGGAAACAGCAAATTCAGATGCTTCTCACCGCTAGCAAAGGACTCCTACCTTCTCAGATTTTGATAACCTCCATCCTATCTCAGGCGTTAATTATAACGCACCTAAAGAGCGTGTGGTTATAAAAGAAGTGGAAAACCACAGCCAGACAGATTACCGAACATACGTAGACTTTTGAATGATCAGACCTGGGAAACCTTTTGTCTCCTGCAGAAGTAAAAAGATATGGAAACATGAGATTCTAAGACTACTATTTGTTTTAGAATCTTATGTAGATTTTGTGTTCTTTTCTGTCTGTAAGTTATCAACAATGCTTGACGTTTGCTATGTTAACGGTCTTGAATTTGATATCTCTATTGTTGATAACTTTTATCCGAAAACCGCTCTTTAGGGTGAGAAATGTCTTTGCTTTACGATGTATCATCACTGAATGAAGGAAAAGCACTTCGAGTTTGCAGAGTAAAAGCATTGCTATTAGCAGTAAAAGCATAGCTATTGCATCCAAACTATCACTGCTTTTGCATTGTGAAATTATGGAGGTGCAGTGCGAGTCATATTCTCTTATTAGATGTAAAATTGGGAGATGATGATGGAAAATAACGCTTTCTCAGCTTAGCAAGAGTGGTGAATTGTAGCTCGAAAACACAATGAAATATGCGTGAGATTTGTATCGCCACAAGCCTCGAGAAAGAGGAAAATAGGAACGTAGAAAAGGATAGTAAAAGGATTTGTTTTATGCTTTAAATTGGCTTATACTTTCAATCTCACTCAGGTGCTTTCTTTGAGGACTGGAGAAAGTAGGAAAAGAGCGCGTGAGAATAGAGTGTCACGTGTAGCAGTGAAAAGTCCCTGAATATACATGTGAAAAATTGTCTTTGAAAAGAGGTGTTACTGGTGCTTCTATTATACTTCTCCTTGACATGTGAGAAATGTCTTTAAGTGGTTTTGATGAGTTACAGAGGCGATTGGCTCGCAGTTTATATGGACTGCATGGTTTGCTTTGAGTTGAAATGCTTTTAGGGCTTGGTTGAGTGGCTCGTGGGGTGAAAATAATGCCGTTAGAAAGCGTTTCTTTAGCGTTGATGGCATTGCAAAAGGTAAAGGGTAGCATGCCGCTTTTAAGGCGCATAAGATGTATAGTTTAGCGCATATTAGAATGGGCTTTAAAGAGAGGAGTAGCGTTGCGAATATAGCGTAAAAGAAAAGAGCGCAAACCGACATAACTCACTGCACTCTTATATAATCTCATTCTTTTAGCTGCTCAACTTTCGCCTCTAAATCAGCTTAAACTTGTTCTATTGGCTTGTTTAAGCTGCTTTTAGCGCCAAAGCGCCTTAAACTGCTTTTGGGCACGGATAGAATGGTCTAGAGCGTAGCAACTAGTGTCGCAGCGAGTTGTTATCGCTCGATCTTATTATCTTTAGGAAGTACCACCTGCTGTTTAAAGGTTTTAGCCCTTCAAAAGTCCATGAGTGCGGCATGAAATGATGATGGCACAGTGTCGCCAATTTGCACCTTTCTAGCTGGCGCCCGCTTTAAACATATGCAGCCAGAACCACGTTCTCCGGCTATAACATGGTCTCAAAGCGCTCTCGTTGTTGTTATCTACGATCTGAACTTTCTCTCCTGCAATCATATTTGCAGCGTCTAAAAGAGATCTTCATCGATAGTTATACTTCCTATATAGTTAAGAGTATTTGCACCGGTAACTTTAACTCGATGTAGCTTCGATTTTAAAACTTGAATCATCATGTTTTTATTCTCTTTTTCTTGCTGCCTCTGTCTAACGTTGTGATAGCTGCTTTGTAGGGTTATTTATATTTGATGGTCGATTAAGCTGAATAGAGTTGCGCCAGCAATATACGGCGATGCAGCTACTAACATAAGGCGAATCGTCCCATCGTGAATGCAGTCTCTAAAGTGTGCGCTCTGCCCGCAATTTCGAAGCATTCCCACCTGATCTGGTCTATGGCATTAATCGAATTGATCACTTCGCCAGTTGTGTCTCACGACAATGCTGTCTTTCTTTTGTTACGCCTTTAAATGCAGAGTATTAGCTGCAATTGCTCGCTGCTTCGTTAATAGGGCGTTACTGAGATGTACGTCAACTTAGCTCTTCTCTAATGATAGGGACATTCGATAAATGTTGATATCTAAATTTAAATACTTTACGAGTTGTTTTTATAACACAAATCTGTTGCCAATCCTTCTCTCCAAAGTATGCAGTTGTGTGTTTTTGTGGATATAAAACAGGCGAGAAAACGACCTGATAAACGCCGTTAAAGTGTCCTGACGCTTAGCTCTTCCATTACAGTTGATGTTGGTGGAAATTCAAAGTGGCGGTTATCAGGAGTTGGATACATCCTCTTTGGGGGTGGAGCGACACGATGTCGACTCCAACTTCATTCAAAATCTTACAATCTTCCTCTAAAAGTTCGAGGATAACGCTCAAGGTCTTTTGGGATCTAGAACCGTGTGGGATTAAGAAAACACTGATACAATTTGGATGCATTGTCGGCTACACACTGCTTTAACCAATGATGTATGACCTTGGTGTAGTGCTCCCCATGGCAGCACAAGTCCTATCTTTTTGTTGGCTTTTCTTAAGTAGAAAAGCTCGTTTTGTAGGTCTACAATGTTGTCGAAAATCTTCATTTTGTTTTCTTGAATGACAAATCAAGTGAATTATCGGGTGCAAAATAACAAACTCTTTTAATATCGAAAAATAACAAATAAAATATAAGCTAAAAGTCTTATATATTAATAATAGTGGTTACTTGAACTTTTAGTTCAACGATCGTATCTTTGCAAATAACAAATTAAAATCAAATGGCAAAGAAAAATATTATTCATCAACCAAGAGATTACACCTTATGTCCCTGAAACTCCCTTATCATTGAAAAGGTATTGAGGTTCCCAAAAAGACAATTCAAGAGAATGGTTTTGAGATTCGTACTTTTATGCCAAAGTGGGGATTATTAATGAACGTAGAGGTCAATTGCATGAAGTTACTTCGTCTTTTCGGGATGAATCTTACTATAGATGACACCGACCATCCGCTGATAATTAAGGTTGCTTTCAGTGCCCTCAGCTCGATGTCCAAAGTGTACTTTATCGATAGATGATTTCTTTATACACGTCAAATGGCAGTAGATGAAGAAGGAAACGAAATACAATGACAATGGCAGAACTGCTATATTCTTTGCTCGTGGCGTGTTAGAAAACAGTGAAAAGTCATGTTGGACAGCAGATATTATTCATTGTCAGGGTTGGATGTCGTCACTATTCCACTCTATATCAAGACAGCTTTATCACGATGAACCATCGTTTGCAAACACTAAAGTCGTTACTTTGTTCAACGATGACTGAAATCAGACTTTGAAGACAACTTTAAAGACTGCTTAGAGTTTAGAGATGCCAACAAAAAGTGCTTTAAACCATACAACGATAAGTTTGATTTTCACGAGCTAACAAAGCTTGCTATTGATTTTAGTGATGGTATTATTGAGGCCGTTTCCTAATGAAAATAAAAGACATGTTAGCCTATGTTTCAGAGAAAGGTAAATTGTTTTGAACCATTCGAAGCAGATCTCGCTGCAGAATATAGCAATTTCTATAATCATTCTTGTGAAACAGAATAGTACCACGTGTTAATTAGTGAGAACGGCAGTGCAACTACCGTGATATCGGTAGAGTGATGTTTTGTGAGATGACGGGAATATCGAATCGAAAGATATTGAAAAAGAAAGAACTATGCGTTTAAAATATTTATTTATTTGCTGTTTAGGCATGCTTTTAGACTTCATTGCAGCGAGAATACCTCAAAATCTTGTGGTAGCCTTTTATTGATGATACAGATAAGTTGACCAGTAATTCAGGACTCGTTTGAGTGTGAGTACAAAGTCTGTTTTGTCCGGTGCTGTACTATCAAGAGATGCAAATAACCATTTGGGAAAGGTGGTTGATGCAGAAACAGGGACATATATCAAGCAAATTTTATGACCCAATTCTAGTTGTCCCCAACTGACTTTCGCTTCCCTAAAACAGATAGTATTGGAAGCAAAAGTATCTAGTGGGTGTTTATGCAGATTCCATGCAGAATAACCTTTCATTACGATTCTTTTTAGCGATTCATTAACAAAGATGAAGTTACAGTATTCATCATGGATCGAGCCAATGCTTGAAAAATAGCGTATAAGTCGGACTCTTAATCCTGAAGTATCGCCTTATATCACTAGCAACAGTACAAAATATGAGAAAGTATATTCACTTGTTGATACTGAATATACCGCAACAGTGCGCCTCAAAAAGACCTATTATAAAGGTATTACCATTGATTTAAATAGTAAGTATTACGATAAGAACAACGTTGAATATAAGAACTTTGGTACTTACTCGATGAAGCAATACTATTCAAACTCTAGCTATCTTTTGCTAATCCTTTTGCAGTTCATGGGGCGTTCTACCAGGCATTTACTTCAAATCAACATCTGCGTGTGGTGCAATGGCAAATATTAGCGCAGTAGATATCAGTGTATTCTTCCGCTTAAAGAAGAATGGACAAGACACAAGGAGGTGTTTCGTTCTCTGAACAGAAGAGTCTCCTTCTACAACTTATGTTCTAAAACGATCAAAGCAAAGTTGAACTCTGCTTTTGTAAACGAGACACAACACACTTACTTAAAGACTCCTGCGGGTATCTACACCAAATGGAGTGCCGGTTGAAAAGATTATGCGGGGACACGATAACGACACTATCAGCTCCACTAAGATAATGCTTCACTGCATCAATAACACCACAGCATCGCAATATGCTTTCAATGTTTCAACAACAGTGATGTTGATTCCTGTAGACGAAGCAGCTACTTTCTTTCTCTCAAAGAAAGCTTGCAGACAATAAAACAAGTTATCTAGCAGTAATATAGTAAGACATACAACACTTATACACTTTAACAACATTAGTAAGTTAGTTCATGCTATGTATAAGGCGAAGAAGAATGGAACAGCAAGCTGCAAATTGGAACAAAAGTGCTCTTAATTCCTGTAAAAGCAACATACACTTCGATGCTTCAAGTGGCTTAAGCAATCCTTTCTTCGGTTGAACCTGATATGTCTTTAACAAGTACGAAGCTTTGTTGGAGGAGCTACTAGCACTCAACGGAAAGGTTCTAATAAACGTTATCTATAGTAAGTTTAATCGCTAAATGGCAGATCAATTTAGAGAAACAAAGAGCAAACTACGAGCAAAGAAAGGCTCAGTGGCTTAAAAAGAGATTAGTAAGGACGGTTATTCGTACAATTGATAAGCCTGAAGACGAGAGCCTGTAGCTTATTCAATCGAAAAGTTCTTGAAATAAAATATAATAGGGTGATACTTCTTTCTGAGGTGTCACCCTTTTTCGTATGATATAGCCACAGAACGAAAGGGAATATATGCTTTTTAGGAGGTAAGAAGGTAAATGTCATCGAGGCTATTTCTACTTTATATGAACGAGAATTTGCCCTATTTAAAATGAAATAGTCTTAGCTTTGTTTCCTAATTGATTGTAGCGTGAGAAATGCGCTTATCTTATTTGTAATATAGGATGATAGAATAGAAAGAGGTAAAAAGCATCCTTTTATAGACTAAAAGCAATGCTTTGTGATGCAATAGCACTATTATTAGATCATAAAAGTATTGCAATTCTATTTGTATTGCAGCGACTTTGAATTGAAGGCGATTAGGTGTTGTAGGGTAGTTAAATCCTTTCCTCTGATATTTGTAGTTTTCGGTAGAAAAGAGGGGTAGAATGAGGATGCGCATATTGCACATCCTTTTTATATTTATGAGAGTTCTGAAATGAATCAGAATGATTCTTTTAAGCTTCAGCTTCTGTTCTTGCTCCAATCTTCTTGAGTCTTGCAGAGCATAGCTCTTATAACGCAACTTAGCCATTTCTTCAGCAGCGTTAAACAACTCTTGTGCTTCGTTTGGATAAGTTTCTTCACTGATAGGTAACGAACCTCACCTAATAGGAAGTCTTGAACTTGCTCCAATCTGGTGCTTTAGAGTCAAGAGTGAATGGGTTCTGCCCTCTTCAGCCAACAATGGGTTGTATCTCCATAAAGTGCCAGTAACCGCATTCAACAGCTCTTCCTTCCTCAGTTGGCTTCACCCATTCCACCTTTAGCCTTAAGACCGTGTGCAATACATGGAGCATAAGCGATAATGAGTGAAGGTCCGGATAAGCTTCAGCTTCTGATAGCTTTAAGAGTTTGGTTTTGGTCTGCACCCATAGCAATTTGAGCTACATATACATAACCGTATGTTGTTGCCATCAAGCCTAAGTCTTTCTTTCTGATGCGTTTTCCTTGTGCAGCGAACTGTGCAAGAGCACCAAGAGGAGTAGATTTAGAGCTTTGTCCACCTGTGTTAGAATATACTTCGGTGTCAAGTACAAGAATGTTAACATCTTCTCCAGAAGCAATAACGTGATCCAGACCACCGTAACCGATGTCGTAAGAAGCACCGTCACCACCAATAATCCATTGAGAACGTTTTACTAAGAAGTGATCTAAAGTCTTCAACTCTTCACATGTTGGGAGCAACCTTGTTCTGCACCAGCGTGAATTAGAGGCTTAAGTTTAGCTGTTGCTGCCTTTAGAAGCATCTGCATTGTCTTTAGAATCAAGCCATTCTTGTGCTGCTTCTTTCATTTCTTGTGGTGTAGTATCTTCGCTAATCAATTGTTCAAGCTAACATAGCAATGCGCTCTCTCATCTTCTTATTAGCAAGATCATACCATACCGAATTCGTGAAGTCCTCAAATAGAGAGTTAGCGAATGCGGGTCCTTGTCCATCCTCATTTTGTTGTATAAGGAGTTGAAGGGACTAGATGCAGAGTAAATAGATGAACAACCTAGTTGCGTTAGCAATCATTTCACGATGTCTCGTAGAGCTGAGAAATAAGTTTAACGTATGGAGTTTCACCACAACCAGAACATGCTCCAGAGAATTCGAACAATGTTTTAGCGAACTGAGAGTTCTTCATTTGGCTTTGAGTGTCAACGGTGTTGTTTTTGATTTAACTTCTCTTGATAAGGTAGTTCCAGTTCTCGATTTGCTTTTCATCACGTGAATGGAACCATATCGAGGTGCTTTTACCATTCTTATTACCAGGACAAACGTCTGCACAGTTACCACAACCAACACAGTCTAGCACACTAACTTGGATACGGAAGTGCATTCCAGCCATAGTCTTGGGCACCTTCATGTCTAGAGTTGTATCGTTGAATGAGCGTGTTCAGCTTCATCTAGAACGAATGGACGAATACATCCGTGAGGACGAAACGTATGCACACTTGTTACATTGAATACAATTGTCAGCTGTCCACTCAGGGTTAAATGCTTCAACACCACGTTTTTCGAATGCAGCAGCACCATTCTTTAAGAGTACCATCAACCATTCCGTGCTTGATAAAGTCTGACACTTAAGGCGTTCTCCATCTTGTGCGTTGATAGGACGAACGATTTCTTTGATGAATGCAGGTGCATCATCTTCTACAGAAGGATTATCTTCGAGAGTAGCCCATGATGGATCGATCTCTAAAATGTGGTATTCATTTCCACGATCTACAGCTGCATAGTTCTTTATCAACAACGTCTTGTCCCTTCTTACCGTATGACTTTTCGATGAACTTTCTTCATTTGTTCAACAGCCAAGTCGATAGGAATAACCTTTGTTATTCTGAAGAATGCACTTTGAAGAATAGTGTTTGTGCGGTTTCTAGACCAATTTCTTGCGCTATCTTTGTTGCATTCATGTAGTAAACAGTGATGTTGTTTTTGTGCAAAGTAGCGTTTGATTCTGTTAGGAATGAAGTCTATTAGCTCTTGACCTTCAAAAAGATTGTGTTAGAAGGAATTGACCATTCTTTTGCAAAACCACGAATAACATCGTACATGTTCAAGTATGCTGAACGTGACATGCTAACGAAGTTAGGAGTTTTTACTTGATAAGTTGAATGGATAGAGAGTCTCCAAAAACGCAAATGTGAGCAGGTGAAACCTCCTGATTTCTTTGAGTCGTAAGAGAAATAAGCTTGACAATACTTATTTGTATTATCACCAATGAGTCTTAACTGAGTTCTTATTAGCACCTACAGTACCATCAGCTCTAAGTCCATAGAACTTCGCTTCGAACACACCTTCACCACCTAAAGGAAGTTCTTCCACTTCAGGAAGAGATGTAAATGTAACGTCATCAACGATACCTACAGTGAAATGGTCTTTTGGTTCGTTAAGTTCTAGGTTGTCATAAACGAGAATAATGTGAGAAGGAGTGATGTCTGCAGATCCAAGACCATAGCGACCACCAACGATAAGAGGTTTCTTCTCTTGATCATAGAATGCACTCTTCACATCAAGATATAATGGTTCACCTTCAGCTCCTGGTTCTTTGTTGCGGTCAAGAGACAGCAATTCTCTTCACAGTTTCAGGTACTGCAGCAAGCAAGTGCTTAACAGAGAATGGACGATATAAGTGAACAGCGATCATACCCACTTTCTTTCCTTGCTTAATAAGGTAGTCAATTGCCTCACGAGCAGCTTCTGTTGCAGAACCCATTAATATAATAATGTTCTCAGCATCCTTAGCTCCATAGTAAGAGAATAGGTGATATTCACGACCAGTAATTTTCGGAAATCTACCTAAGTAATCTTCTACTACCTCAGGAATATTCTCGTAATATTGATTACAAGCTTCTCTGTGAGTGAAGAATGTCTCTGGGTTTTCAGCTGTACCTCTTGTTGAAGGGCGTTCAGAGTTAGGGCACGATCACGGAATCTCTTAATATCTGCAGGGTCAACAAGCTTTGCAATTTCCTCTTGATCAATCACTTCAACCTTTTGATATTCGTGAGATGTGCAGCGAAACCGTCGAAGAAGTTAACGAAAGGAATGCTTGTAAGTGTTGCTAGTGAGGAACAGCAGTGAGGTCCATAACCTCTGCACTGAACCAGAGCAGAACATTGCGAATCCTGTTTGTCTACATGCCATAACGTCAGAGTGGTCTCCGAAGATACTTAGTGCATGAGTAGCGATTGACGTGCTGAAACATCGAACACAGAGAAGCATTTCTCCTGCGATTTTATACATATTGGGATCATCAACAACAAACCTTGCGATGCAGTGAATGTAGTTGTTAAAGCACCTAGCTTGTAAAGAACCGTGCATTGCACCAGCTGCTCCACCTTCAGATTGCATTTCTTGAACTGCAACTGTTTGTCCAAAAAGGTTCTTGCGACCCTTTGCTGCCCATTCATCAACATGAGCTGCCATTGAGAAGATGTGATAGGGTAGATAGCGGCAACTTCTGGAGAATATGTATGATACATGTGCTGCTGTTTCGTTACCATCACAAGTGATAAACTTTTCTTTGCATTTTCTTATAGATAAAAATATTAATTAATGTTTTTGTATTTTAATATAGATCAAACAAACCAAGTGAGTATTTGGTTACCCTTTCCGTCTTTTTGAGTTATATTGGCATAGATAGTATCGGCGTTATGTCTTATTTTAGCTCCTTAATGCGTCGCATATTCTAAACTTTGTTTTTCCACATCAAGTAATAATGTTCTTTATTGCCTTGATTCACCAAAGTGATCTTTCCATAAAGCATTCACAAAGAATGTTTCCATAACAGATGATTGCTCAACCTGTATTGGGTAAATGGACGATTAGATTGGTGTTTTGCATCATAATCTTTCGCGGGTTTCTTGGGAAATGAAGCCCCAAAAGGATACATCATGGATTGATAAGTCGTGCATCTTCGAGATATTTAATATAGTTCATCACCGTTGCACGGCTAGTCTTTATTCCTTCAGCTAGATTACTAATGTTGGGTGCTTTTGTGGTTATCTACAGCCAACCTCGTAGAATAGTTTCTAATTTTAGCGAGATATTTCAGCTCAATTTGTTTGATTAAGAGAATATCAACCTCTGTCATCATGTTCATAGTCTTCAATAAATTCTCTGAGAAATTGCGATTCTCAAGAAGAACGGGTAGAAACCATGATGTAGATAGTCTTGGAAAAAGTCTAATGGGTTTAGCTTTTGTGTTATCTCTTTGTTATTTCTTCGCTCTTTTCTAAAATATCTGTAAGAGAATAATACTTAAACTGATTTCCTGTTTGTAGATTAAGATATTCTCTAAACGAGAAACCTCGAAGGTCATAGCTTTTCACTATGCCGTTAAGTTCGGGATTTTCCTCTTTCAATCTCATTACACTTGAGCCAGTGAAAAACAATCTTTAGTTGTGGAAAAGAGGTCGTAACGGGCTCTTATTTCACTGCTCCAATTAGGATGTTTTAAACACCTGGTCGATCTAACACTTTACCTCCTTGATTGATAAAGTAGCTTGCAAACTCTGCAATACCATGTCCTTGGAAGTATAAGTTGTTCATGTTTACATATAAGCATACTCATCTGTAGCTCCAAAGTGTTCTTTTTGCATATTGTAATAGGAAGGTTGTTTTACCAACTCCACGTGCCTTTAATCCCAATCAATCGGTCTTCCCAATTGATTTGATCCATTAACACTCTTCTTACGGGTGCTTCGAGGTGTTCAACCAAATAAGTATGGGTGCGAAAAATGCTTCCATAAATCTTGTTCCTAATTAAAAATATCTCTGCAAAGATAACATTTATTTCTAAATTTGCAAACTACACATTAGCAAAATAATTAGTGAATTGTGATTATTTTTCGTTTTATTAAACTCAAGTCTTCGTTTTTATTCTCTTCTCGAAATATGTTTTTCAGTGTTTTTGTATTACCTTTGCAGTAGAGAGATACGGGTATTGCAGTTTAATAAGATTGTAATATGCTGATAACGAGCTATTTATTTCCCATGAAAGATATATATTTACGATAATAAAAATGACGCTTCATCATATTTAATCCCGAGCATGATATTGCTTTTAGCAATAAACAAAAAGTATTTTCACTCGCTTTCATTCTGCCCGTGAATTGCGTGCTGATTTGAGGCTTTGCCTGCACTTTACGCCGAAAAAGGCGACTGGGTGTTGGTCGAGAATGTTGAAGCTGCCAATGAATCGTTAAGACATTTAAATGCCTTTAGTAAAGAAGTGGAGCTTTTTGTCGCCTGCACGATTGGTAGAAAAGGTTTAAGCAACATCGATTTACGCATACAACCATGGGCTGGGACCGTGCCATTGCAACCTATTTATGAGGCATTAACCCACAGTTAGAGCCGTTTTGCCTCTAACGAGGCCTTAGAGCACCATTCGAAATATCAGTAATCGTCTCTTTTTGCAGCATGCTCTTTACTGCCCCATTTGGTGAGTTTAAGCAACGATTTGATGGAGATAGCATTTATTTCACGTGATAATGCAAAAAAGTGATGCAGTTTTTCAACGACAACCCTGCGCTTTTGACGTTATAAAAAGCACCTTGGAGTAGATAGTGGAGGCGTTAGATACATTGATAATACAGTAGATGAGTCGAACAAAGGCTGGATGAAAAACATCTTAGAACAGCAAAGGTGGATTGATAATTGAGCCTTATTACAATCGTGTTCTCGACTTTTGGTATGGGAGTTTCTATGCCTCAGAACAGGGTGAAATAGAATGTAAAAGGCTTTGTCTATTTTCTCAACAGAAAAGCAGAGCTTATTCAGGCAATTTGTTGGCTAATGAAGCCATAGAAGAGTATTGTCAATCAGTTTGTTAAGCAAAATTGTCTAATTGGTTCAAACCAATATCTGTTCGTACTGGCTTCTGACTTTGAAAAGGAGAAATATGATAAAATTTTGGCGTTACATGATGGTGGTAACCACGATGAGCGACAACATTTAGTTGCATCCTTGTGTTGAATTGAAATTTAAGAACAACCATGGGACATGTTTGCTAGCTACTCAACCGATTTGCGTAAAAGATGATGAAAAATCGATCATTTAGATAAATGTCATTTAACGAAGTTAACTGGTAGGGGATGATTTATTTAGTTACCAACATGTATTCGATAGAAAACCATAGAGCCATATAACACAAATATAGTGGCTCTCTCTCAATCTATCTTTGCTGATTCTGATTTTTGCCAAATAGGGAATCTATAATAATAAGGTGTTACTCTGAGCCACATCTAAGGCCAGTTATAGTCAAACTCACATCGGCTTCGTCCTATTCGTCTGTGATTTCAATTTCTTGTACCGCTTTTAACTGCAACAATTCACAATGGTAGGCTTTTTGCGAAGCTGTTTGCAACAAGTTCAACTGGACATTGTTGCAACGACTGAACAGTAGGACGCAAGGCAGTTCCAACCATGTAATTTCTCCGCTTATCCACGTCTAACCACCAAAAAGCTAAGCCCTTCGACAAGTTGTTCAAATAGCTACCATGTGTCTGTACCGTAGATGGGTCGAGAGCAACGCCTGTTTCTTCGCTAATCGTCAGTTTTGTTTGCACTATTCATCCAGCTAACTCGCATGTTGGGCGATAAAGGAACCATCAGTGTAAGCATTACAGGTGAAAAGGTGACATGTCCTCACCTCTCGTTTAGAAAGTTTGTCGGATCTAACTCAATATATTCGGCTGTACCAATCTTTTTCGGGTATGGTTCTGAATGTCTCAAATATCAACAGCCTCAGGAGATGAAGTTTCATAAAAGCTACTAAACATCTGTTGTTCCGTCTTTTGGCTGAGGTTACAGCTTAAATCCATATCCAAATGCTGAGCAGGGAAGACCCACACCCAGTTTAAGAACAAGCACTTGGTTGCCTTTCCTGTGAAACAGGGTGCCATTGAGGCGCAACCTGCATTTTGATGGTGTTGGTTCAGTTTCAACACTTATAGGAATGGTCATCAATTCAGGGATCAATGAAATACCTTTTGATTGACTTCTTCTCTTTCTTCGCTCTTGTATTTTATCTTCCAAAGGCGTTGATATACATGCTTTTATGGCGCCGATATACTCTTTATGATTGCGTGCGGACTTCGTTAGTAATGGATTAGAAATGTATCAGTATATGTACTTGCGTTATGGTGTAGTATCAATCGCTCTTGGTTAGAATGAAATAGGTTCTGCCGCCTATAAAGCGAGGGTGAGAGTCGTAGAAATCTCGCCACTCTTCTTTGAAAGCTGCATAAAGTGGGTGCTATTCCAATTCGAAGCATAGTAGAAAACAATGCACGGGCAAACATTCCAGGGCGTTGTCAATAGTTCTAACTCGTTTGGTGGTCGTTTTGTTTGCTTAGCAGCGACGACCTTGCAACCAGGTGGTGTAATTCTTGTTATAGACACGTCGAGTAGCTGGAGCCAGCATCAAAACCCTTTCTTTTTGGAGTATTCGGGTAGGCGCAAAGCATCATTCTCGACTCCACATACCACGTTGTGGGTTCATTATTCCACTGCTTTTTCGCCGACATGGGTAGGTTGTTGAGCCATGTAGCGGCGGCATTTGCCCATGTTCGGTTGTATTTAAGCTTTGAAAAGTTCTTTTTCTTTCTCTGTAGGATCTTTTGTTCCTCTTCGTCGTATGCACGATGCTTCGATGCCTTTTGAGGAGTGTTTTAGGGCTGAATGATTTTGCGATTGATTTGGTTTTGAGGAACCAAAAGCGCAATAAGTCTGTAGAGGACTACTAATATAGCTTTCCTATTCGGTCGAAAATGCTGTTGCTCTGCTTGTGCCTCATCACCTCAAGGCGTGTCTCTTTCATTTCGATAGGGATTATCTCCAAAACATCGAAGTGAGTAAGTAGGAGCGTGAGGGTGTTGAATTTGGGTTTTGTTGGTGGTGTTTGAACTTAGCTCATTCAATTTAGCTCTAGATCGGCAGCTGAAATAGATGAGTTCCTTTTCTACTTCCTTGGTGCAAAATATCGTTATGGTGCTCTATGGCGTTCCACAAACGGACAACCATTATATCGTTCGATGTTAAATATGCCTGTGGGTATGAAGTGTCCATAACCCAAAGCGTTCCTTTGATGTCTGATGTCGTGGAAATTCACTGAGAGGGTGATAAGGTGTCTGTGGTACTTTCATTGTGGTAGACTTGCCCGATTTCCTTCATGTGGAGTCCAATTAAAATCCACACCCCAAAGCCTCTTTAATCACTTCTGTTTGTAGGTTCTAACCCTCAACAGAACGAACGATATAGCGCATGTAAAAGGGCTTCACACTATAACCATAGTCGTTTCACAAATGCTTTATAAAGTGCAAATCATCTTTGGTAGAGTGCAACTTGAGTGCTGTTTTCGTGTTGCTGGTCTCGATATGGGGGTGCCTGATAGCGAAACGCCACTTGTTTTAATACCGCTGTTTCTTTCATCGTTTCTTCCTTTCTTTGTTGATGGTTGTTCAGCACCTTTTCTCGCTTGTACTGCAAGTTGTTGATTTTCATTTGATTATCCATTCGTTGCAACGCGTATCTAATAACATTGCTTTTGAAAGAGTAAAAGCAGTGCTGTGGGGTGCAAAAAGCATAGCTGTTGTGTCTTAAAAGCTTGATGATATTGGTTCCTATCATTGCATTAGAGCAATAGATAGCAACGAAAAGTTGTGTAACTCGTTATTACCCATTAAAGGTTGATAAAGTTAGCAAGTTGCACATTCTGTCCGTTGATATCTTTTATGATGCGAAATAATGATAATTCTTTATTAATCGCTCTTTCGGGAGCTCATGTTAATATCTTTTATTGCTCTTAGTGCTATTCACGTATGGTTTTTATCAATTTTAAACAATGCTCGCTAAAACAAAGGAGCTCACCTGGTTGTGCTATGGTACCTCAGCCCTTTTGGCGTCGTGTTCATCGAAACTTGCATAAGTCTTTTACTGTCATATTCATCGACTCACAGCCACCACCTCATTGTCTTTTGAATACGGGTGCATAACTTTCACGTGATCTGAGACGGACGAGCGAGGCAATATGCCTTTCGCATTGTTCTCAACATCGTCGGCCAATGATGGTCTGGCTATCCCATGAGGTGCCACACGCCTTTCCCCTTCGCAATAGTGTAGCAGCCACGCTGCCTTGGAATGGTCCTAACTGCAAAGACTATGGTCCTTTTACAATATAAAATCCCACCCAAAAATAATAGTCAGGCTTTCTTTCGGTTGCAGTTTACATTTCGTATAATTGCTCCAACAACATTGGTTTGGGCTTCTCAATAAGGGCTTTTTATTTGAGGAATAAGTTGAGCGTATTGTTCTGTTTTTGTCATTTTCGTTTCGTTCTAATTTCATTTCTACTAACAGTTAATCATATTCTGTTGATGAGCTCAAAACAAACGGAATGTATCTCCAAATTCTTGCTTTTCTCTGGGCTGTTTTTCGGTCTAGTGTATATAAATGAGTGAGCGCACAATGAAATGCAGGCACATTGCCAATCGCTTTCTTTCTAAAGGTATTTCTACAAATATGCCTCTTTTTAGGTCTAAAAGCATTGTTCTGTCTTTTGCGTGCAATTTGTTTAATACGAAAATGTAGTCTTTACGTTTGGCCCATACAAACTAAAGGTGTGCGGGATTGACAATGACAAACAATAAGGAATACAATATAATTATGCAAAAGGAAATATTGTTAACAGAAGAGCATCTTTCGCGTCATAAAAAGTTTTATATTCTGATCATGAGATATACGTGAGCTAGTGTCGAATGCTGTAGACGCAACTCAAAAAGCTTAAGACTTCTAAAAGAACGTGGAGATTTTAAAGGAGAGCTTGGAAATTTGGCTGCAAGGTGCAGTTAGACAAAGAGAAATGGCACTTTAACCATCAGCGATAGCGTATTGGTATGACTGAAGAAGAGAGTTGATAAATACATCAATCAAATTGCTCTCGGGCGTAACCGACTTCCTGACAAGTATGCTAAAGAATAACGCAAAACGCTATAATTGGACACTGTTTGACTTGGTTTCTACAGTGCTTTTATGGTGAGTAAGAAGGTTGGAAATCATTACAAAAAGCTACAAAGACGATGCTAAAGCCGTTAAATGTGAGCTGTGATGGAAGCTCACTGCTTACGGATTGAAGATACTGAAAAGCTGAAAGAGGTACTGACATTAAAGCTTTCATATCGACGACGATGCGAAGGAATGTAGAGACTTCGCTGAAAGCTTACTCAGTAAGTACTGTAAGTTCTGGCTGCCAGCCTGTGGTTTTCGGTAAAAGAGACCCGAGATGGAAAGACGGAAAGCAACAAGAGCAGACGAGGATAATGTGATCAATGCTAATGGAACGCTATGGACAAAGGCTCCTTCTTCATTGAAGAGGCGAAGATTATAAGAGCTTTTGATCGCACTCTTTTACCCAATAGAGGTGACGAGGCTTACTGTCTGGATTCACTCTAAAGTGTTGACCATCCATTTAACCTCCTCACTGGTATTCTATATTTCCCAAAAATCAGGTCGAAATATCGAGCTACAACGCAACAAAATATCAGCTCTCATTCAAACCAAGTATTTCGTAACAGACCAAGTAGATGTGGTGTCCCTGGAGTTCTTAACTCTGCTTCATGGTGTGACAGATAGTCGATATTCCTCTAAATGTGAGCCAAGAAGCTGTTGCAGAGCGACATGCGAATGTGAAAATATCTACATACATCACTAAGAAAGTGGACTGATCGTTTGGCTGGAATCTTCAAAGAAGACCGCAGAGGATATGAGGGAAAAGCGGAGCGATACGAAGATCTTTATCGAGAGCGTATGGACTGCTTTCTCAAGAAGATTTCATGCGACAAAGCGAAAGACTTTTTGCTTGTTTACTGATGTGGAAGAGAAGAACTTTGTACTGAAGAATATCGCACTCTTGTCAAAGATAATCAAACTGATAAAGACGGAACGCTTATCTATCTTTGTGCAACCAACAAGGAAGATCATTACACTCACATCGAGGCTGCAAAGCAAAAGGGATACAGTGTTATGCTGTTCGACGGTCCGGTTAGATGTTCCTGCGATTAACCTTTTAGAGCAAAAGCTAGAAGAAATGTCGTTTACTCATGTAGCAGATGCGGACATTGCAGACAAGCTTATTGCAAAGGAAAATCAAAAGAATCAGACGTAGTGGGTAGCGCGATAAAGACTGTCTTACATGCGTGGTCAAATCGCAATGCCTGCTATCGACAAAACAGAGTTTGCTGTTGATGTGCAGAAAGCTCTGAGCGAAGAAGAGTGCACCTTTTGATGATAACTCAAAACGAGCTATGCGCAGAATGAGATATGAGCTAGCAACCTGGTCTGCGCTTCATTCTCTGTCCCCAGACAGCTACACTTTGGTGCTTAATACTGATCACCGCTTATTAAAGATGTGTTGAAGAGCACCCAAGAGGCTACTGCTAACGAGTTGAAACCCAGTGCTAAGTGAGATTAAGGGACAAGAAGCTCGCTTGCAAGTGTTGCAACAACAGCAAGATAAAAAGAAGCCTGAAGAGACTGGAGAAAAAGCGACTTGGAAGCTTACTAGAAAGGCTATTTCTGATGAGCAGAAACGTGATGATTGTGTTGCTGCATACGCAAAGGATAACAATGTGGTGCACCAACTTATCGACTTGGCACTTCTTCAAAAATGGAATGTTGAAGGGAGCAGTTAGATAGCTTCTTAAAACGTTCGATTGAGATGATTAAAATTAATGGGTTAAATTATAAGTAGTAAAATTTTAGTTGAAAACGATGGGGTAGATAAGGTAATTTTTCTATCTTGTCGTTTTTCTGCCCTCATTCTAAAGGGGAAGAGGAGATCTTTTGACTACTTAATATCTCCTGTTATTAGTGTAATCAACTCTCTTTTGAACTCATTTTCTCTCTATTGAATAAGAGCGAAAACTTCTTAGTCTTTCAAACTTTGACCTTGGAAAAGTGATTGCATTGTTGTTTGTATAGAGAAGGCAATTACACCCCAAAAAGCATTGAAATTAGAGTATAAAAGCACTGTTTTTATAATTCATTGTTATTCAGTGTGATAGGAGAGTAACGCTAAAATATTTCCCAATAGATCAAAGAATAAAATTAGTTGGAAAAATAATGAATTTTTATTTGGTAGAATGATCCAAAATGCCTACCTTTGCACTCGCAATCAAGCAAAAAGGCTCCGTAGCTCAACTGAATAGAGCATCGACTACGGATCAGAAGGTTGCAGGTTTGAATCCTGCCGGAGTCATAAAAAGAGGTTATCAATCGATAACCTCTTTTATTCCCTATTCTCGTTGTCATCTTCTTTTACCTCACCTTCATTCTCTTCATTTCTAGTATTGGAAGAGAAATATGGTATCGAATAGCGAAAGCCATCTGATAGCGCATACCACGAAGAATGTGATTGACGCCCAAACAGCATTGATATGGGCTATTGTTAGACCCAATATGTAAAGCCACCAACGATACTTGCCGCATGGCATATATTTCCTTTTTAAATATGACAGGTACATTATTTAATAGTACATCACGTATCACTCCACCCGCAGCACCAGTCATACAGCCCATGATTATGGCTACCCAAAAGGGTGACCATACGCTAATGTCTTTTGTAAACCCAACGATTGTGAAAGAGCGCTAAGCCCAGTGTCGAATATCATCCATGCATTATCGAGGCGTTTTCATATATCTTTGCGAAAACAGATAACCACAAGTTGTGCAAAGATAGTACAGGTGATATACGATGCAGATGTCATCAGAAGGGAGTTAATCCCAGCATAACATCACGCAAAGTACCGCCTCCAATGGCCACCGCAAAGCCACAAACAAAGCCGCCAAACCAATCGAATTTCTTTGCAGCTGCTTGTCGAATACCTGATATGGCAAATGCAAATGTACCAATAAACTCAATCACTACCTGGAGGTATCCATCATTGTGGTGTGTGATTAAATAAGTCTAATGCATTAGCATGGTGAATTGTGATTTAAGGATTAACATACATTGGTTGGATTTCCATTGATAAAGGCTTTCGCATTGCTTAAAAGCTATGTCTAAAAGCGACCTAATGCCTCGGTACTTACATGCAACGTGAGGGTGTTATATAGGCATTTTCGCATTTAAACAATGGATTATCTGCTGCAGGGCTCCTTACACATCACATCAGTGGCGTAAGCTGCAATCAATTTAGAATGTAAAAGCCTCGGCAATATCATGCTCATTAACAAGCGGTCGACTGGTATTCACCAAAATGGCATTGGGTTTCATCAAACAAAGTGTGCTTTGTTAATCATTTCTCTTGTAGTGTCGGTCAAGGACAATGAAGTGACACGATATCACTTGTTGATAACAAATCGTTTAAAGATGCTTTTTCGATGCCAGTAGGTAGCTCTTCGGCCTTTTTACTTGTGAAAGCTTTAACCTTTTAAGCCAAAAAGCTAGAGCAATTTCTGCCACTCGTTTTGCTATATTTTCCTAAACCAATAATACCTAATGTCTTCCTGTTGGCTCTTGAATAGGGTATCGATATAGCAAAAATCACTTTTGTTGGCTCCATCTTCCCTTTCTGTTTTCGCAAGCATAATAGTCTACTTTGTTCGTGATATTTAAGATATGGGCAAACGCTGTCTGTGCAACACTATCGGTACTGTAATTCGGAATGTTGGTAACTGCAATGCCTAAGCGTTTCGCTGCATCAACATCTACAATGTTAAAAGCCCGTTGCAAGTACACCAATATATTTGAGTTGGGAGAAGTTGAAGCAAAGGTTTCTTCTTTCATTGGAACCTTATTAGCAATATCATTTCAGCGTCTTTAGCTCTTTCAATGATATCTTCTTTTTACTGCTTGTAGGATACACTTTGAAGTCACCAAGTTGTTCAAAGTCGTTCCAGTGATATCTCCATTGTTGATAGCATAGCCATCTAACACCTACGATTTTTCATGCTATTAATTTAAAGTATAATTATTTGTGTTCTTATTGAATGTTTGTTTCATGCTGTTGATTGCCTATTTAAACCTATCTCCAGACATTTCACCATTTGTTGATATAGCTTTTCTTCATTAGAAGAATGTTGTGCCTGCCATAAACGCATGCCAGAAAGGGCATCGGGCATGTATTGTTGCTCAACAAAGTTATTCGGATAGTCGTGACTATACTTGTAACATCACCATATCCCACCTCTTTCATAAGTGTTGTAGGCGCATTTCTAGTGAAGAGGTACAGGTTGATTGCCAGTTCATTGACAATCTCGAGTGCTTTGTTAATGGCTAGATAGGCAGAGTTGCTCTTTGGCGATGTGGCAAGATAGATAGTAGCTTGGCTAGCGGTATTCTTCCTCAGGCCAACCAATCTTTTGCACCGCATCAAAGGCTGCATTAGCCAATAAAAGAGCATTGGGATTCAGCCAAACCTATATCTTCAGAGCACCAGTAACAAGTCGTCTTGCAATGAATTTAGGATCTTCTCCAGCCGAAATCATACGTGCAAGCCAATAAATAGCAGCGTCAGGGTCACTTCCTCTTATGCTTTTTATGAATGCAGAGATGATGTCATAGTGCATTTCTCCACCTTTATCGTATGCTAAAGGGTTGTTGTAGGCACTGTTTAACAAAGTCATTGGTGATAATCACTTTATCATCATACCTTCAAAAGCGTCTACAACCAATTCGGAGAATATTAGCAGTTTGCGGGACATCTCCACCGCTAAAATGTAGTAAGGCATCTGTTTCTCGCAGTTCAATATTGCGTTGTTGCAATTCAACATCTTCAGTAATAGCTCTTTGACAATGTCGAGATCGTCGCTTAGTGGTTGCAGGATATAAGTTTGACATCTCGACAAAAGAGGACGTATAACTTCGAACGAAGGATTCTCAGTTGTGGCACCAATAGACGTCACTACGCCCTTTCTACAGCGCCTAAAAGAGAGTCTTGTTGTGATTTACTGAACCGATGATCTCATCTATGAACAGAATAGAGGGCACTATTGCTAAAGAAACGCTCTTTTGTTGCTTTGTCAATCACCTCTCTCACTTCCTTTACTCCGCTGGTAACGGCACTCAAAGTGTGAGAAAGGTACATCAATAGTGTGCTGATATGATGGTTGCAAGAGTTGTTTTTCCAACTCCTGGAGGTCCCCATATATATATGAAGGAATACCGATTTTGATTTCAATAATGCGTCGCAAAGGTGCTCCTTACCTATTATATGTTGTGACTACATACTCTTCTAGGCTATTTGGACGTAAACGTCCTGCCAATGGTTTGTCATAATGCAAAAGATATGAGATTTCAATTCTTTAGGAATAATGTTTTTGAAGAGAGTTATTTTGCTCTAAAACTTGTTTTTATGATTTAGTATTTACTTTTGCACGCACTTAAAAGCAATCGATGATTTAAAGTCGATATTTTAGTGCCAGAAAATCTAGTATACGTGGCTTAAGAACACAGACAAACTGAATAACAGAAAGTGAGACAATAAAAGTATGAAACAACAAAAGGCTTTTGACAATTAAAACCCTACCAAGAGCAATGCTTTAGAATTACAAGAGAAACGATATTTTAGATTATGGGATGACAGAGAAAGACGTTGACTTGTCAGATAACGCACGACAGTATACTGATATCATCAAAGTGCATCGAAATCGAGAGATAAAAGAGATTGATCGTCCAAGTAATTGCTAAGTATGAAGAACGATTTAAAAAGTTGAGAAGTCAAAATCGACGATTCTGTGAAAGTAAAAGTGGGCGATTAAGAAGCGTCCTATTATGCGAGTAACTGATTTGACTTATGAAAATATACGCCACATCAGTGCTGCAAAGCTCATAGAAAGTACTCGAACGTAACTTTGGAGGAGGCTGGAATCGTTGTCACCAAAGCATCCAAGACATCATAACTTCGAGGCTTTTGACGTTAGCACAACCACGTTTCCTAAAAGACCGTTTGCATAAAGCTGGCGGTATGTATGAAACCAAAGTGAACAATGGTTTCGAAGTTCTTGAGATTGAAAAAGGGCTCTTGGGTTGAAGCAATTTTCTGTGAAAGAAAAGCCTAAAGTTGAAAAAGATTAAAACACGATTAGAGAAAGAGGATCTTCGCTTCTGACGACAGAAGAAGAAGATGGTGACATTGATCTTCCAAAACAATTATGATAGAAGAAGACGATATTCTTTCGATGAAGAAGAACTTACAGAAGAAAGTTATCCTCTTTCTGTTGATGCCGATCAGAAGAATTAGAGATGGAAGGTGAGGCTATTTCAGATGAAGATGACGCTTATTAATAAAGAAATTTGTAATAGATAGTTGTTTCATTACAACTCTTTCGATGTGCAATCACAAAAGACAATCTTGTTTTTGTGGATTGTTCTTCTATATTATCTAACAAACGCCTTCTCTTTCATCTTATAAAAGTATTTGTAATTACACCTTCAAAAGTATTGACTTTACATCATAATAGCATTGATTTTGTGTTTCTAATTGCATTGTTTTGTTTTTCTCTCTTTTATTTTATTGAAAATCAGGAGTATATCAACTTGTTACTCTTCTCGTAAATTCATTCTCAAAGAAAAGAGGGTTAAAAATGGTTCGTTTATCTCTTTTGGTACACAACCTATTTATATATAAAGAGATGAGGATGGGAAAATAGAAAGCGATGTGATTGATAAATCGAAGAATAGTTCATATCTTTGTAAAAATGAGAGTAACAGATTATAAAACAATAAAATAAGAAAGATAGTGAAAAGCAATTGTGTTAGGAGCGACAGCAGTGTGATTAGATTTGGTTGGAAAATGCTTTCTAAAGACGATGCGTTAGCGAAGTAGAAGTGTTGTTCGCCGTGCAATGCCTATGGAAAATGCTAAAGTTAACGACTCGCATTGTGAACTTCAAAACAACCAAAATGAATGGCAAGACATGATAAAAGGAGATGTCGTTTTTCTGTGTATGGGCACCACTTTAAGGCTGCAGGCTCAAAAGAAAGACAATACGAAATTGATTATACTTATCAACGAGTTTGCAAAGGCGGCTCATTCAAATGGATTAGCTGCTTATATTCTTGTATCTCGGCTATGGCAAACTCAAAATCAAAGATTATTTTATACCAGAATGAAGAGGCGAGTTAGAAGACGCTATTCATCAACTTCACTTTCAACAAGGGTGATTATGCGTCCACTCTTCATTGATTCGTAAGAATACTACTAAGGCAGATGAGAAGGTAGCAGTGGCAGTTTCTGAAGGTATTAAATGCTTTGGGACTGTTCAAACCAGCGACCGTTCTATGCCCACAGAAGTGGTTGCAAAGGCTGGGTGATAGTCAGTACAGCATGGGTAGTCTCGGAGTGTGTTGGGTCTACTGACATGTTGGAACTTTGGCCATAAACATAGAATAAGGAGGTAAAAAGATAAAAGTGATGTCAATAAAACTCCTACTGAAATAGCACCTAACTGCACTGAGCGACAGACTATATATAGTAATAGAGTTTGTCTAAAACTTCTCTTTTTAAGTAGTTGCGGAGACACGACTCGAACGTATGACCTCCAGGTTATGAGCCTGGCGAGCTACCAACTGCTCCACTCCCGCGATGTTAATTAAACAATTGTTTTCTCAATGCGAGGTGCAAAGGTAGTTTTTTTTTTGTTTTGGTTGTGTTTTGTGTTGTTTTGTTTTTTTGTTGTTTTTGGGTTTGTTTTGTTTTTTGTGTTTTTTGTTTTTTTGGGTTTTGTGGTTGTTTGTGGTGTGGGTTTTTGGTGGTTTTTTTTGGTGTTTGGGGAATTTCAGCCGTTATCGTGCAGTGTTGTTTTAATTAGTGGCTGTTGATGTTCCGCAAGGCTACTCTGTCATCTTCTTGGGTGGTGGTGCTTTCTTACAATTTACATAAGTACAGTCAAATTTGCTACACACTAAGGCCGCATATCTTATACTGCTGGCGTGTGGGCTAAGAAGGTCAAATGAAGAGCTGGGCTATATGGTGAGGTCTTAGAGTTGGCTTCTTCGGAAGATATACTATACTTATATACCAAAAGACTTGGACTTGTCCTGCTGATGTGAGATTATCTCTCACGTCTGACAACTACATAATATGGTACAAATGAAACTCGAGCTGATTACGACGTGCCTGTACTTATGGTGAGAATATGAGCTCAGGCCTCTCGGTCGTATGAAGTAGATGTGGCTAAATACCAATGTGCTGTGCTGGAGCACAAAAGAATTGGCTATGGCAGGTGTTACTGTTGTCACCATAAAAGACGATGTTTTGAACATAAATGACACGCCCATTGCCTACAATGCTCAGCTTCCACTTCACCCACGTAGACTGTGGTTCTGCGTTCAATACACCACCAGCGTGCCTATATATTCAGCCTTAGAGAATGTCTTCGTTGGATAAAGAAAAATGGCGGAGTGAAAGGCCATGGACAAAGCTAGCTAAGCCAAAGAGCAGACCTGCTTTGCGTGATTGACGCAGCCGCTGTTTCCGTCCGGCACTAGCCGAAGAGGGCTGAATCGCTCGATTAATGAATATATGTTTTTGTGATGCAAGATGAATATGTAGAGCTTGAAAAAGACTCAGTTTTGCAACAGAACAAAGGAATGGTGGGCATAAAAGAGCGACACCGTTCTGTTGGAGGATTTAGAGCAAGTTGCTACAATGCACAAACGATTGAAGGCGTAGAAAGCACTTGGCTGCATGAAAGACATTTGAAGCTAAATTATTAATATACAAAGAAAAGGTAATGAAAAAGATATACAATAAAGGTCTATCCTCATTACCTTTTATGTTTTATAACTATTTATGGATAAAAATCAAACATAAAAAGTTTAATTATAGGACTTTCGGAAAAGCTGGTAAAACCTTAACTGCTGAGCTTGGCAAAAGCATGGAGAAGAGAGTGATATTAGTTGGAAAAAGTAGTTCTATGTATGGTGGAACTTGCATCAACATAGGACTGTATTCCTTCTAAAAACTATTAGTAGAGGCAGAAAAAGAAAACCTTGCTGATGCTGAATCAAAGCATTTATTTTCAGCAAGCAATGGAGCGAAAAGATACTTTGATTTCGGCGTTACGAGCCGCTAATTATAAGAAACTTGAGCGATATAGAAGGTGTTAAAATTATCACTGCAACAGCATCGTCATAAATAAGAATACAGTATTATTAAAAGGGATGAAAAATAAAGGAAATTGAAGTTACTGCACAACGATATTTTATCAATACAGGAAGTACTTCTGTTGCATTAAACATACAAAGGAGGAGACGGAAAAACATGTTTATAACAGTACATAGTTATTATCTTTGAAACACCTTCCTAAACGTCTTGTTATCATTGGAGGTGGTTATATATCATTAGAATTTGCTATGTATGTTCCAAGCTTTTTCGGCAGTCAGGTAACTATTTTTAGAAAGCAAGTGGAACGTTTTTAGCACGTGAAGATAGAGATGTTGCTGATGAAATGCTACGAATTCTCAATGCTCGTGGAATTGAAGTGATACTTAATTCACAAACCAACGAGTGCAAGAGACAGATAATATACAACAGTGTATACATCAAATGGCAACTTTTGATGCCGAAGCAGTATTGGTTGCTATTAGCAGAAAGCCTGCAACAGAAGAACTACAACTACACAATGCTGATATAAAAACAGACGAAAGAGGATATATTATTACCAATGATTACCTCCAAGTGTAGTGACAATATATGGGACATGGGCGATGTAGCTAAAGACTCCACAATTCACCTATATGTCATTAGATGATTACAGAATTGTACGTAATCAACTATTTGGTAACTCTACAAAGAAATAGACTAGACCGTCAAAACATTGCAACTTCAGTGTTTACCTACCCTACACTTGCACAGGTAGGTTTAACCGAACAACAAGCAAATGCTTCACATTTAGAATTTGAAGTGAAAAAGATTGTAGCTAATTCTATACCTAAAGCAAAGAGTATTAGGTAGAAACCAATGGTTTGTTAAAAAGCTATAGTTGAAAAAGAAAAAGCTAATCGCATTTTTGGTGTAACTCTTTTCTGTGCAGAAGCTCACGAACTAATCAATATCTGTAAGATGGCTATTGATAACAACCTAACAGCTGATTATTTAAGAAATCAAATATTCACCATCCAACAATGGCGGAGGCTTTAAACGATTGTTTGCATAAAGCAATAAAAGTCTTAACAGCTGTAATATATTGGTATAAACAGAAAAGACATGAAAGTACTAATTGCAACCGAAAAGCCTTTTTGCAAAAGAGGCATTAGAAGCTATTAAGACAAAGAAAATAACAAACGGAGGACACTCTGTTGAGGTATTAGAAAAGTACACTGAAAAGTCTCAACTCATATCTGCTGTTGCTCAGGCAAAACGCTATTATCATTCGTTCAGACATCATAGATGAAGAGGTTTTAGCAGCATGCTAAAGGAATTAAAGATTGTTGTTCGAGCTGGAGCTAGCTATGATAATGTAGACATTCAATGTGCAAAAGAACACAAAATAGTAGTAGAAAACACTCCAGGACAGAATGCAAATGCATGTTGCAGAACTTGTTTTAGGCTTATTAGTTTATACAGTACGAAACTTTTATAACGGCAAATCAGGTTCCGAACTCAAAGGAAAAGAAAAGTTAGGATTATTAGCCTATGAAACGTAAGTAGAAATGTAGCACGCATAGCAAAAAGGGCTTTTGGAATGAACATTTATGCTTATGATGCTTATTGATCTCACAAAGCAAATAGAAGATGACGGTGTAGTGGCAGTTAATTCTCCAAGCAGTTATTTAGCAATGTGATATTGTTTCTCTTCATATTCCGCAACCCCTGAAACAACAAAGAGCATCAATTATGAGTTAGTAAATAAGCTTCCTAAACGCGGAATCTTAATCAATACAGCTCGTAAAGAGGTTATTAACGAGGAAGAACTATTCAACTTAATGAACGAGAGAGACAAGACATTAAGTTTATAACCGATATAAAACCAAATGCCGATGCAATGTTTTCACAATTAGAAGGTCGCTATTTCTCTACTCCAAAGAAGATGGGAGCACAAACAAGGAAGCTAATACCAACGCGGGAATACGCTGGCAAAGCAAATAAATGCTTTCTTTAATGAAGGCATGCACTAAAGTATCAAGTAAATAAATAAAAGATAATGAAGTGCGTTATCTATAGCAAATTCATTGCTATCAAACCACTATTATAGCATAAAAACATAATGGCAACAATAAAACCTTTTAAAGGAATTCGTCCTCCTAAACACCTTGTAGAGCAAATTCAATCACGTCCTTACGATGTACTGACTCTGATGAAGCAGAGAAGAGGCTAAAGGCAAACGAAAAAGAGCTTATACCATATTATTAAAACCTGAGATAGATTTTGAGATAGGAACAAGTGAATACGACCCTCGTGTATACGATACAAGCAGCCGAAAAACTTTAAATTATTTCAAGAAAAAGGGTTGGTTACAGCAAGACGATAAAGAGCAATATTACATCTACGCACAAACCATGAATGACAAAACTCAATACGGTTGGTTGTAGAGCTTATGTAAACGATTACTTTAGACGAGACCATAAGAAACACGAACTTACTCGAAAGGATAAAGAAGAAGACCGTATGAAGCACGTTCGATGTATGCAATGCAAACATAGAGCCTGTATTTCTTTTGCTTATCCCTGATAATGCTGCTTCTCGACCAACTTATTATGCGATTATGCCACAACAGAACCGAATACGACTTTTATTGCACCAATAGATGGTTTCAGACATCAATTCTGGATTATCAAGAAACGATGAACATATCAAACTAATAACAGAAGAGTTTGCCAAGATGCCAGCACTTTGTATATTGCCGACGGACACCATCGTTCTGCTGCTGCTGCCTTAGTAGGGTGCAGAGAAAGCGCGCAATAATCCAAACCACAAAGGCAATGAAGAGTATAACTATTTCATGGCTGTTTGCTTTCTAAGCTTCTCAACTTAACTATCTCTAGATTATAATAGAGTTGTTACCGATTTGAAACGGATTAACAGACCAAGATTTCCTTGCTCGATCTTTGGAAAAAGACTTTGTTGTAGAAGATAAAGGAACGAAATATATCACCCCAATCACTTCATAACTTCTCACTCTACTTTAAACAATCATTGGTATAGCTTAACTGCTAAAAGCGGAACCTTCGATGATAGCGACCCTATTGGCGTGTTAGATGCAGATATTTCAAGTAGATTGATTTTGATAGACCTTTTAGGTATTAAAGATTTTCGAACAGATAAGCGTCATAGACTTTTGTGGGTGGACTTCGTGGTTTACAAGAACTTAAACGTCGAGTAGATAGGGTGTGAGATGCAAATGGCATTGGCACTCTATCCCGTTTCTGTGCGGCTCAAATTGCGGATATTGCACACTGGCAACATTATGCCACCAAAAGCAACATGGTTCGAACCTAAACTTCTGTTCGGGATTAGTTATCCATGAGTTGTCGTAGCAATTGTTCATGAGCGATACATGTTAACAATGCATAGATAAGCGAGAGTTTCATGCTGAAAAGCGTAGTAAATTCCTCGCTTTTGCGCATCCTGTAGAGACAATCGACGAACAAAAGACCTTTCTAACCGATTATAAAAGAAGTATTACGACGCAAGGCACGTTTGTTATGCCTATATGTTGGGACCCGAAAGGGCAGATTTCAGGGCGAATGACCTGATGAGAGCCCAGTGGTACTGCTTGCAAACCCATTCTTGGACAGATTAATCTCGTGAGCTAACCAATATACTTGTGGTGGTTATTCGCCACTGTGAGCGTGAAACTCAAGCACATGTGGTTGATAGTAGCCTATCGTGAGGCGGCGGCAGAAGCCCTTTCGGCTGCTACATGGTGATAGAAAAAGACGATTGAAGAAACTGCTACTTTTCACCTTTCCTTATGTGATGATGAACAGCGTTATGAGGGTGGTTGTTGAGAGAGCTAAATCCACGCATTGTTGAGCAATACGTACGATGAAACGTGCATCATCACCCTTGCTATTAAGCGTTCTGTAGGCTCTATCGTTAGAAGAACGCCTCAATAAACTTGGCGTTTGAGTAGAGTGATTATCACCAGTAAAATATGATCGAAGAGAGGCCAAAGAGAGAGTAAAGCGGCTAACTCTCTCTCTCTTTATGGCTAATTGAAATGGATAAATACTTTCTGCTTTGAATGATAATGCCTTATGTGGTTGAGTAGAAATAGCTATGGAGTAGATGATTGTTACATTTTATTGTTGAGCTCATTTCAATCACATCTCTCCGCCACTCGTTAAACATATAGCATGTGGTGTCGTGAGATGGTGCCACCATTCCTATGGCTTTGAATAAACGAATAAACAAGTACCGAACCAAGAGACTTAAAGCCTCCTTTTCTTTAAGTCTTTGGCAATGAGATCCGATAGTTCACTTTGTGTTTGCACTCATTCCGTTGCGATTGTTATAGGAGCATGGTTTTGCCTCTTTGTGAAACTCCAAATGTAGTTATGTCGAAAGGTTCAAACTCATTTGCGGTATGCCAATGAAAGCCTGAGCGTTACTAATCATTGCCTCAATCTTTCTTTTAGACTTTGTGACGCCAGGATATTGCATGATCCTTTCTTTCAACGTGCTGTGTCGGTGACTGAGCAACTTTCAGATAGTCGAAGTTGGCAGCAAGCTCTGAAACATCTCTCTCCTTCAGTCAGCATCAGCTTCCAACTAGTCCACGCGACATCGCTTCGAGCATTAAATACATCTGTAGGTTGCTGGTCGTTGTGACAAGCAATTCCCCATTCCTCGTTGTGATATTCTCCATCCATCGTGTCGCCTTTGCACCAGCGACATATCTCTCTCTCTATCCTGCGTATCTTCTGTTTAGCTATGCAATTGGTTGCGCGCTCAATGCTATTGCACTGTGTGCTAATGCAGTATCAAAGTCGACATGTAGCTTTTGCGTCTAATTTCCATTTGTCTTCATATAGCAATCGTTTCTTTGTTCTAATTGATGCTGTTATTCATTTCAAATTGTTTCCTTTCTACTTACAAAAGAATAGGACTTCTCTTTTTAACACAATAAATATTGCGTATATAGCGTTAATTTCCTATTTTTGTAAGAGATGTGCGGTGACAATCGTTAGTTATGCCACAAGGGTGCCTTATAGTAAAGAATGGCATTTAATTTGCAGGGCAATGATAAAAGAGACCGAGATTACAGTAGATATTAATCACATAATTATTATGTCAACAACAGTACAGTTTTAGCTTAGTAGTTGTAGTTATTGCAATCTATTTTATTAGTGTCTATAACAGATTAGTTGGATTAAGACATAATCGTGATGCTTTGCTCGAATATTTCCAGTTCAAGTGAAAACAGCGTTGGCGATATGATCCTTCAATTGCGCAACCAGCGAAAGGTTATGCTGATCGTGAAAAGGAGTGTTACGAGAGTGACCGAAGCAAGAGCTGCAGCAATGGTTGCAAACACTATAAACGACACCATTGCGGCCGACAATCGGTTGTCGTCGCTGGCGGGACTAAGAGCCCTGCCCGAAGTCATCCTGCTCGAAAGCAAATACCACTTTCACAACTTGCAAATGGAAATTGCTGGATATGGAAAACAAGCTCGTAAACTTCGTAGATTCTTCAATTCAACCACATTAAAGAGCGCTAAATACTGCAATCCAATCGTTCCCGTACAAACCTCATTGCAGGAATGTTCCGGCTTACCGCTCAACCAATGTTTGAGATCCCCAGTAGAGCAACAAGCTGCAATGGAAAAGGCTCCTGAAATTCATTTTCAGATTGAATGCAATACGTGGGAGTACACCGCAAACTAAGACAATCGACTTACAATTTCTTTTTGTTGTGTAGTTCCCAGTGATAATATTGACGAACGATATGGTGTTTCTTAGTTGCCCTAGAACTATTTTGACGGTGGTTATTATCTCAGAAGATGGAACCATGGCACTCGAAAGTCAATTTTGCTTCGGTCAATGCCTCACTTCCTTCATATTCCCACCTTACGTGCTCGAGCGCGGTTTGTGGTTTTGTTATTGCCTCATTATGGTAATGCCTCATATGAGTTATGGCTGCCACAAAAGCCCAACCTTTAAAGCAGCGTTTCTGACAACCCAGGGTGTATATATCGTTGGAAAACCCATGTCATGTCGATTGGAATGGATGTATGCCTCTGGCGAGCATCATTGAACGATCCTCCAGCTCAATGCGTTTGCTAGTGGCATTAATAAAAGACGGCTGCGGTTGCTATCAACCACACAGGAATTATAGACCGATTGAATGATGAAGAGTCGTGGGAGTTGTGCTCTGAGTTAACCCACATTCGGAAATCACGACAAAGCTGCTTATTACAAGTATTGTTTTCGTGGGAATCTGTTTCTACAATCATGACCATGCTGCTTAGAATGCTATAGCTATAGCCATGTCAGGTGGCAGTAGACGTAAGTAGGAGGAGGTCGGTTTCGTGCTAGCCTACTATTCTGATTAGATGTAGTAATGGCTGCAGTAGCTATTTCTTTACTCTCTCGACCCGATTCGCCATTTCTCGTAGCGAGTAGTATATGGCGAGACTTGGGAGTGATATGCAGAGATAACAGGTAACCGTCGTGGCTTCTGCCTTAGGAAGATATCTGGCGACCCAGGACTTGATGGAGGTGAATCGTGCAGACATTGCTCAAATGTTTTATAATGTGTCCGATGATGGAACCAGGACTACTTGGAGCAGTTGATTCGCTATTTAGTACACACCCAGATTACGTGAAGAAACGAATCGCTATTCTAGAACAATTCTAAAGAATGAGAAATATTTTTATGGTCTTTTTGCTTTATCTGTGGAGTGTATTTTCAACAGTAAAAGCACAAAGTGACATATCAATCTACCAAACATTATCGAGATAGGGTGGATAAGTTTGCTCAAATGCGTCGCAGATAGCTTTGATGTAGTGATGTTGGGCAATAGCTTGCGAAATGGCAGGCGATTGGAATGTCCTTTTAAAAGCTTAAAAGAGGAAGCAGAGGTAAGTGTTTCAGTGATGCTAACGGGAATAATCAATCGTCTGTAGCAAATTACACCAAGGAAAAGCTCTGAGGCTATCTTCCTTATGGTGGGCATCAACGATTTAAGTCACGACGTAACTGCCCCAATCAAGTGTGTACGGATCTTTGCGGAAAGTGAGTGATGTAAAATCACCAGGCCACCCAAAACAAAAGCTTTATGTGCAGAGTCTTTGCCCATCGATGCGAGGCTTTCTTCTGGGCGTTGGAAAACACTCGAAGGCAAACCACCGACATTCCTCGTATCAACGAATTGCTAAAGGCTTATTGCGAAAAGACTAATATTTCGTATATCAATTTGTTTGATAACGTGTGACACGGCGCACCAATGAGATGCGAAAAGAGTCATAGCAGATATGGTTTACACCTGAGTTCTTCTTTCGCATAAGATAAGGAGTTTTGAGCTGTTGAAAATATTTTAAATAAGAAGAATCAAAGAGATTTAGTAGGAAATACACTGCAAATCTCTTTTGTTTTCTACTGCCCAATGTTGATATTCGTTAAATAAATGCAAACTAATTAAGCATCTTTTATTTTTGATTTGTTAATATATAAAGCCCTTTTGACAAACTACTTAGAAGGAACAAGAAAGAAAGAATTTTACTTAATCAAACAATAATTTATATGAAAACAAAAGCCATATTGACAGCGTGGCATTGTCGTGTTCTTCATTTCCACAATGATGGCGCAACGAGACCCGACTCATCCGTGAGCATATCTCTACAATGGATTTACGGTGGTTCGAAAGGATTTAAATCGTGGAGCTGTCGGACAGCCTTTAAGCGGGCGTTTCTGCGACAGAGACGAGTTTTATATATCACGAGTGAAACCTAGCGTAGAAGATGCCGATAACTATACAGGCTAGTACTGCAGATAAGCAACGCAAGCTTTGTATGTCAGGGTTCCTAGACGATCCATCGCAGTGAAATGGAAAGCATTTCCACGCTATTCGCTGCTCGAAGGAGACAGTGGTATGTGGTCATATCTTGACATTCATGGCAGTGGTCAGCTCTTTGCCTCGTGTTTTCGCAGGTTTATCAGACGTTGCAGCAAGGAGAATGGCGTTGCGGTTGGATGCGTGATTAGAGTGCCCGAAACAGCAACTATCGGCGCGATCGTTCAACTTTCTAATCATAACCACTTTAAGGTTCTTTATGGCTTAACAGAAGCAATGACACAGATGAGTTCTTTTCGTTTGGACAAGAAAGCTCATTCAATCTCTACGTAGTATTATGGAATCAATGGCTTAGGTATTAACTCTGAGTTCTTTTCTGATTGTGATTACGATGACTCATCTGCTTAAACCTTTTTGCATGATTGCCCATGTAAAGCAAAAGAAGAAGGATGGAAATCAAATCCATTGGTACGATCTTTAAGGACTCGTTCAGGTGAGAAAAGCTTTAAAAACTCGTTGAATAGCCAGACAATTCTAGCATTCTTGGACCGAGATAATAACAGAAAGTTGGACATGTTCTTCCTTTAACTATAATTGAAGTGCGGGTTTAGCAAGTTCTGTAGCAGGATGGCAAACAATTGCCAAGAAACTCTTATGACATCTTTGCAGGTTCTGATATTCAAAAGAATGCACTTTAATAATTATAGCTGAGCAGTTTCTGACTCAGCCAGTGTCAATGTTTTAGGTGCACACGCACAAGTCTCGCTCATCAGAAGCGCAACTGATGAAGGAACAGAAAGATATTGCAATTCAAAGAGCATATCAAAAGAAACTCGAATTGGTGTCTAGTGGGTAATCGCAATCCTGCTTTCACACTACAGAGCTAAAGCAGTGGAAACCCTCATTATCCAAACACACTGCATTAAAGAAGTCTGCATGGACTTAGCCTCGTGCTTAATCGAAGCTAAATCTACTATAAGCGATGTGCCTTTCGTTTCTCGTTTCCAATCTTGAAACGGCTTAAAGTTCCACAATGAGGGGTAAGTTACATTCAATCACAAGTGGTATAACTTAAATACTCAAGACCTAATGCCTACTATGGCGTTGGTGGGATTACAGACCAAAAACGATGCAGTGAGACGAAACTTCTATCTCTTCATTTCGTTAAAACTAATCTCACATTTGATGAGGCTTTACTTTGGCGGTTCATGCTTAAATGTGTATCGAAAGAGTGCTTTCTCAAGATTAAAAGCTATTCAAAAGCAGCTTCTTAAGTACAGCCTAATTACACCTTATCAATCACTTATAAGAAGACAGGCGACATCGGAACCACACGCGCTAAATTGTTTGTGGCTGAAAGGAGATCTAACTCATTATAAAGAAGCGGTGCATTGCCTTCAAACACTGCTTCTCTTATCTTCTTGGGTGACATACACCGCTACAATGGAGCAACTTGAGTGCCTGCAGATAGCAGTGGCAATGATTGGATTGGTGTTTAACGACACCTCAGAGAATTATAATATGTATGTAGGAGAAATTACCATGAAATCCAGCGCAAACCTTTAATACCGTCACCCAACAATTACAGATGGAGATTATTAGAGTCGTTACAATGCCTTTTGACTTTAAGATTCGCATGCAAAGTGCAGCCCGATAACAGTGCAACAAAGTAATGACGATAGATACATGGTAATAAAGGAGATTTACATGCAGCATTGAACGAGAATCCACAACTTACCAGCCACAACATCATGGGTGCTTATGGAAGATGCTCCTTTGAAAGCCCGAGACGAAGTAAGAAAAGGTGCGTTTAGGTGTTAGAGCTATTGCACCTGACGCAAAGCGAAACCGATATCGTTTGGACTGATTATAAAGAGATACCTTATAATCAAATGATTAGCGATATTGTGGTTGATAAAAGGTAGTAAAACCAAACGAAAAGTTCAGATGTAGATGGTTGATAAGAGAGTCCTGCAGCGCAAAAATATATCAATTGTTAATCCAAGAAATGAGAAGTTATGGCGCAATCAAGTAACCTCGAGTTTGAGAAGTGCAGATTTCAAATTGGTTTTGTAGACCTTTTATTGACAGATGCCAACGGAAACCAAACAACTACACGAGGAATGGTTCAGATAACACCAAGCAACAGGCTCTGTACCCGTTATTGAAAAAGATGTGGCAGACAAAACACAAGTTAAAACCAATGAATCTGTAACGTATCTTATGTTGGAAAAGAAGGAGAAGGTAAGGTCGAGACTTTAATTGTGAAAGACCCCTGAGATGTTGTAATATTCCTGGAGACACTACAAGTGGGCAAAACGTATTCTTATGCTTTGTGGTTTTAAGTGGAGAAGTTTGACATGACATAAAGAAGAACCAACCCATTAATAAAATACATATCTTCGATTCATGACACACAATTTGGGGGACTGTGGTAACTATTCGTCCAGCAATGACTGGTCATTTAGCTCATGAGATACGATGGGATGGGAGACATGACAACCAAATGAAGCGATGATGTCTAATGGTTGACAAGTTTCTCCATGTTTTGGACCCATGTTGTGGTGACTACGATAGCAGAAAACCGCCAAAGTTATACTTCAATGGTAAGAAAGTGGCAGAAAGCATCTTTTCTGCAAGTAGCAGACGTGATGAATCTACAGATTGATCGAAATACGCACGCAAAACAGCTCATATCTTCATTGGTGGAGTGGCGTTTATAAAGCTGGCTTAATGGATATGCAGACGAAGTTCAAGTGTGACAGTTCCCTTACTGACGAAGAAGTTTTGCACAATGGCTATTCAAAAGAAAAATGTGCTACAAAACCTAAAGGGCTATATCTTTTGAAGAGAAAGATGAAAATGGTTTTATTAATTGGGGCTCTGCAGGTAGAGATAAACTTAGTGGAATCGGACAATGGAAGGCAGTAGGTGAAGATACTAGTAAAGCACTAGCAAACACATGCTTCTAATAACGATGTCTTGGGTTATCCTGGTATTGTTGGTAGCTTAGATGTAACAACTAAAGCTAAATGGGAACGTGAAGGAGCAGCCATTACGCCATTAAAATAAAACTGCAAATGCCACCTTCTCTCAACCAGGAACATACAAGCAGAGCCAACATTGCAGACCGTTGGGAGCGAAGCAACCATGCTGTTAGAAGATAATATTGAATGTGGTTTGCACAAACGATGTCAATTCAATAGAGGCTAGCACTCTTTGGTGAAATATCAAAAACTTCTACATCAAGTAGTTTGTGTACACTTTTGCGGCCGCAGGCACTACCAAGTGCAACTCATCAATAGTGCGGGTGCAATGTTGCTCCAACGCAACATCAATGTATCTTCAGATGCAGGAAGCAATTGCTTTTGAAGGCGAAACAGTGCTTTATGTCCTTAGAATATTAAAAGAAGGAAAAGCCTTATAAGATATTGAAATTAGTGAAGAAGTAATTTATTCAAGTATCGAGAACGCCAAATTTGGAAACAAGTTGATGATGGAGAGCCTTAATGGTTCTCCTTTTCTTATCTATTTATTCTTGTTTCATCTCCTTAAATTCTTCGAGGCGAAATGTTTTTGCTCTTGTGTTCTTTAAAAGGTAGAGTGTCTTTTTAATATGAAACAACAATGGATGCAAATGCTATGCAATTAGCCCTAAAAGCAGTACTTTGCAGTGTAAAACATTGCTTTTACCCACTAATATCAATGTTATTACAAGACTGAAAGAAAGGGGTGAGTGGTGAAGAGAAAAGAGGACTTATCTTTTTACTCCTTTGTGTGTAAAAGATAAAGTCCTTTATTATTTTTATATTAGAATTCGTATCCTACTTTAAATCCAAGTGCGCCAGTTGTGTAGCTATACTTGGTGTGCTTAACATCAATACCTTTGAGACAAAGTAAGTAAGACCTACATAGAAAGCAGAGCTGCCTCTTGTAGCAAATCTACATCCAACCATTGGAAAATAAAGTCCATTTGCATCACCAACACTGTAACCCAGTTTTAAATCGAGGAAAGGTGCGATACTTTGTGGTGAAATTGAATCGAGCATTAGCAAAGAAAGGAAGTAAAAATGTTGAACCTCTTGCAGTGTAGATACTCATTCCCGGAGACCACCACCTAAGTAAACATAGGGATTAAACTGATAACCTATACTTCCAGTGAACTCTACTCGGTCGTGACCATAATCGCCAACACCAAATGCAAAACTCCATCTACAAAATGCATTAAAAGCCTCCATTGCTACCAGAATGTAGCTTCAGCGTGGCGCATAATATCTTCCTGGACGACGTTGAGCAAAGTGCTATCGGTCTCAGTTACAGGAACTGATGGATAAGCTCGTTCATTTCAGTTGAATTGTTCAAATTGCTGCTTTTCTGTTAGATACTCATTAGTAACCAAAGCCACGTTATAAGCATTGTTAGTTGCGTTGCTTTGTGTTAAGAGCTAAATCGCCTTTGAAAGCACTTTGAGTGTTTACCGACACAAATGCAATGCTTGCAGCTGTAAAGAATAGTTTTTCATATTGTGTGTATTATAGCACCCCGTCGAGGTGCTGGTTAACGATAATGCGAATAACAGAACAATGCAATAGATGGTAACTTGCATTCTCTACATACGTTTTTCTTATTTATCCCTAATACAACTCTTCTCTTTGAAAGAGTGTGTGTTTTCGTTGCTCATTCTCCCTAAATGGGCAATTAATGTGTTTTATAGTTACAATAATGATGCAAATTTAAACGAAGAAAATCAATGCACCAACAGAATAGCAGTTTAATAATGTTAAGTAAAGTTGGTAAGTATAACACAGCCCTAAGGTGCACTTTAACATTCAAATCTTTGTAAGTTTATAAAATCTATTATCTTTGCAGGCACAAAGAACAACACATTTGGGGTTGTGTCGGTTTGATTGGGATATCATGAAATTATTTCAGAAAACCAGATTGTTTCTTTTGTTAATGGCGGGCCATATAATCTCTTTTAAAAGAGGCTAGCTGCAGCCGGTGGATTACTAAAGACGGAGAACACTCAAATCTTTTTAGCTCGGAGTTTCATCACATCATCGAGCAACCCTTTTCAATTAGAGGCGGAACATTTTCCCTGCCTTTTATATAGTATAAGAAAAGGAATATGAAATATGTTCTCGGGAATTATTAAGAAATGGCAACTGTTGTGGGAATAGAACACGACAAAGAGAATATTCATTTTACACTTGAATGTTCGTCTACCAACGAATTGAAGATAGATCGCGCGTTGCGCACAACGGAGTGTTGCCTAACTGTTGTTGAATTAGATGGCAAACCGCTATACAGTTACAGCAATGAAAGAAACCATAATACGCGTAATTTGGATTGCGGGAACGTTGGCGACAAGGAATGTAGAGCGTCTGATGCAGATGAATGGTAGATTGAATGGCCATATTGTCAAGCGTCATGGATACTACAGCGACGTGCAAAAGGATAGAAGATGCAAATGGTTCTACTATTTTACCTTTAGCTAGGAATTTGACAAAGAACAGGCTTCGAGAGGCTATTATTTCACTGTGGATAAAGGGTCGGTTACTGTTAATGGAGTTTCGCTGACGGTGGTGTCGTCCTACACGTGATTCTTTTTAGTAGTTATGTTCGCTTACACAAAAGAACATACCAACTTTTGTAGTATTGAATTAGAAGCGTTGTGAACTTAGGGAATTCGATATTATCGGATATATTGCTCGCATGAACAGTTTGGCACTAATGATGTTATTATAACTCAGAAGTATCAAAAGATGAACTGTGCTGTTTGTCTTTTGATACTTTTCTCTGAACTTTGTGTATAGCTTTTAGATAAAGATAAAAAGGCATACAGACGACACGATATCGTAGCATACGACGAAATATAATAACAAGGATAAATAAAGAAGAATATTGTAGAAAATATAATATCGACTGAAAAAAGAAAATAAAAATGAAAACAAACACTGGTTCCCAATAAAGGAATTTCGACATCGTTATTATGGATTATGGCGATAATCTCAGGCGTAACAGTTGCCAATCTGTATTTTAATCAGCCTGTATTGAATATGATCAGTACCGAATTGGTATTTCATCGCTCACTGCCAACTGGCTTCCTATCATCACACAACTTGGCTATGCTGCTGGACTTTATTCATAATACCTCTCGGAGACTTAGTGTAAAGAAAAATTCTTACCGTTAACTTCACACTTCTTGCCATATCGCTTCTTGTCGAACTGCATTAACAAGCAATATCTATACATTGCTTTTCACCTCATTTATAATTGGTGCAGGGTCGGTTATGCCTCATATTTTATTCCAATGGCCTCGCACTCCAAATACGACGCAAACGCAAAATGTGGGCATACTTAGCTTGTTAACAGGTATTTTAACTCAAGAGTGGTGAGTGAATAATGAGCACTTTGGTTGGCGTGCAATTTATTATGTTGCAACCGTGTTAATGCAGTTTGTCTTGCAGTTATCTTGAAAAATGTCCCTGCTTCGCCTTTCTACTTTTCACGAGCTATGCATCTTTAATGAAATCGATGTTTGGTTTGGTGAAGAATAACAAGATGTTGCAGAAGTGCTCGTTGCGTGCTGCCCTTTGTTTTGGTTGCTTTCAAGAATGTGGGCTGTGCTTGTGTTTAAAATGAGCGTAGAACCTTTTACGCAAGTAATGATACTATTATTATTGGGGCTGGTAGTGATGAGAATTCACTGCAACATCTATTGGTAGGTATATTAATGAAAACTAGGAGTGTGTACTTTTCATCTAATTGGTTGTGGAGCGCTTATCGCTTCGTAAGTTAGTGATGTATATTTTTCAAAACTCTTATTTGGGAATGATCATTGGAATTATCGTCAATTGATGGAGGAATGCGTGTGTTCAGCTAGTAATCAAAAGTAAAGCACTATCTCTTGTGCCTCAAGCAACAAACAGAGTGAATACCATTTTCATGACAACCTTCTTCCTAGGTGCCTCTTTAGGAACCTTTTATTGCAGGATTTTGTTGGAATAAAATGGGCATGGGAAGGTGTTGCTTTTTCCGTATTATCGTGACGTTGTTATCCGTTTTCACTGACATTCTCGATGAAAGAGAAAGTTTAGAAGAAAAAGAGAATAAAGCAAGACGCTCAATGGCAATCTAAACTTTATTCTCTTTTTGTTTTCTATTATTGTAGTCTTTATTTCAACTCATTGATAAAGAAGTTTGAAATTTGTCTAAGTAGGTGGTTACAGTATTTCCTCCATAGATAGAATGGTTCATTGGTGTAGTAAAAGCTCTTTAAAGTCTTTGTCATGCTTGCACCAATGCTTCTGAATATTCATAGGCATTTTGCACATGAACATTATCATCTGCAGTGCCATGGCATAGCAATAATGCGCCTTCTAACTGATTTACACGACCAATAGGATTGTCTTTATAACCATCTGGGTTTTCTTTTGGAGTTCTCATGCTACTCTCTCTGTATAGATAGTGTCATAGATTTCCAATCGGTTGGCTGCAACTGCAACACCAGCTTTAAACACTTTTCGACCTTCGCTCATGCTCATTAAGTATTAAAAGCCCAAAACTCAGCCCCAAATACCTATTTTGTCTGTATCACATACGATTGTTTTGCTAACCACAATGCAGTTTCAACTTGATCTTTTCGCCTCTAATCTTTCCTAATTGTAAGTAAGTAGCCTTTCAAAGGCAGCTTCTCTACCGCCAGTACCACGTCCGTCTCACACAAAACCACAATGATATCGTTTTGCAAGGTATGCATCAAAAGGCCCACCTTGACCCAGTGAGCCTGCATTCCATGAGTTAATGACTTGTTGACTGCCTGGTCCACTATATTGAAAAGAGTCACAACAGGATAGCGTTTCGCAGGGTTAAAGTTAAGCGGTTTCATCATCCAACCATCTAATTGAATACCTTCTGAGGTGGTAAAATGTAAAGGATTCACGTTTCGCCCAATCGTAGTTAGCTATCTTATTCTTTAGCTTTTCGTTATTAATAGGGTAGATAGCACCTTACCTTGATTGTCTCTGATAGTGAAAAACAAAAGGAGTGTTATAGTTACTCCATGCGTATTTAGGAAGTATTTACAAGTCGCCAGAGAAGCGTGCTGTGATTCCATCCTTCTTGCTTAGTAAGCTCTTCTACCGATCCATTCTTCTTAGCTAACGAATACTTTTTCTGTCGTGAGGTGTAGGCAAAAGCTGCTTGATAATACACTTCACCTGTTGCGTCGTTAATGCCTAAACATCAGTAATTACGGTGTTGTTATTGCCAATCTTGCGGATAAAGTTGGCCATTTTCGAGAGTAAAAGATACAAGTTCATTGCTCCCTCTTTGTCGTTAGGAATCAATATATTGTTAGGGTTATCAATATATTTCAATGGCTTCTTCTTTAATATACTTAGGGAGATGTTTCCTTTAATAAGTAGTTGTGCAACTGTACTTCGAGGATTAACAGAATATAAACACAATTCGTCTTGATGGCGATCTCACGGTGAATGCAAATCACTTGGTTTGGCGTCGTTTGTAGCCTTTAAGCGTGGAATATAGCTGTCGGCAGATAGTGGTAGTTGCATCTTTTGGGTTCTTTTAGCCTTTATATCGAAGCTCCTAGCGACACAATTGCATTATCAAAAGCCTGCTTTAGGATATTTATAAAGAATCTAACCCTGCTAATCTGCGTAAGAGTTGAATGTGTGGGTGAGAGCCTTTGACATCTGAATAGAATACTCTTTCACTGCCTTTTCGTCGTATTTTCACCCATACAGCATAGAAGCATCAGCACTAAACACAAGTGCTTTGTTACTGACTAAACTCTCTTCGTTCACCCAATCGGGTATACCATTAATGATTTCGTTTGGCTTTCCGTCTGTTGTTACAGCGCTTTCAGCATTATCGTATAATAGTTTTACTAAGAAAATGTTGTTGTTTCTCACGAAAAGCTACGAGGGTTTCCGTCGGGCGACCAGGTTGGAAACTTGTTGTTTATCGCCATCTGAAAGCTTTTTCTAATTTAGTAGAAGCAATGGTATATATAATAAGTTGCTTTTGAATGAGCGTCGGTAGATGTGTTCTGTCTTGGTTTGAATGAGCATTCTTTGCCATCAGGAGACATGATATAGCCGTCAAAAGCCATCGATTTTCTCACCTATAGTCTTTGAAATATCGAACAAAAACAGCTGTTGTTTGTCCTGTTTTGTAAATGAGCATTGCAAAACCTGTTTGCCGTCACTACTGATGCGAGTAAATTGGTCTGTGCCTGCAATAGGATTCATTCCTTGCATCATTTCAGCTGCGAAATCACCATTCGTAATCGACTTTATAGTGATTTTATCACCCTGCATTGGCAACGCTAAACATCATTGTGAATGCAGTAAGAAGGGTCCAAATCTTTCTCATTGTGTGATCTTTTAGTATGTTCTTTGCCACAAAGTTAAGTAAATTTGTTTTTACTTTTGCAAAAGGCTATTACCAATGGTTTTGCTCGCACTATCATAGAATTCATAGGAATAATGTTATTTTCTTTAGTTTATAAGTGCACATCAACCCAATTGAGAGTAATGAGCTATTTATTTTTAATAAGATTCGAATTTTCAAATGAATACATCTTTTTATATAATGATTTTGGGTCTGGATGAAGCAACAGTTTCCTTTTAGGGTTCAAAAAGATATCCATTGACGCTGGCTTTTCTTGTCCAAATAGAGATGGAACCATTACTCGTGGAGGCTGTACTTATTGTGATAATAGGACATTTAATCCTCTTATTGTCATAAAAGAGATTCGGTTACAGAACAATTGAGGCTGGAGCGCTTTTTGGAAAGAAATATCCTGAAATGAAGTATCTTGCATACTTTCAAGCCTACACAAATACTTATTCTCCAACATCTAAATTGAGAGCAATGTATGAAGAAGCATTAGCTGTTAGCGATGTTGTTGGATTGGTAATAGGTACTCGTCCCGATTGTGTTTCAGATGAATTGCTCGATTATTTACAAGAGTTGAACAAGAAAACGTTTCGTATTAGTGGAGTATGAATAGAGACAACGAACAATAAAACGTTAGAAAGAATCAACCGAGGACATTCGTTTGAATGCAGTGTTGATGCGATAAAAAGAACGAAAGAGCGTGGAATATTAACAGGAGGACATATCATTAGGACTTCCTGGTGAGGATTCGCAAGAGAGTATACAACAAGCTAAGATCATATCTCAACTTCCTTTAGACATACTTAAAATACATCAGATGCAGATTATTAGAGGAACCAAGTTGGCAAAGGAATGGAATGAGGAGCCGTTTCACCTTTATTCGCTTGATGAGTATATTGAACTCATTGCGCAATATATTCAGTATTTGAGAAAAAGATCTTGTGTTAGAGCGATTCGTTAGTCAATCTCCTCCCGAGTATTTAGTGGGTCCTAAGTGGGGAATAAAGAACTATGAGTTTACCAATAAGCTTGTAAACTACTTTGAAAAGCACAATATTAAGCAGGGAGATTTAGCGGAATAGCAAATAAAAAGGCATTATAGAGGCTTATAATAGCGTTCTATAATGCTTATATTGTAATAACTCTTTATTGTTATTTCTGGGTGTTTTTGCCATAAAACTACCAATCAATTGAACTTCTTTTGGTAGTAAACATTTCTTTATTTAATATGGTATTGGTCACCCACATCACTGCTGCTGCATGCAATCCTGTTTCAATTAGATTGTCACTTTGCTCTTTTGAGCATGGGAAAAAGACCTCATTAAATAGAAGTGTAGACAATCTGCTGCGATATAACTTCTATTCATTGTCTCTCTTTGTGCAGCGGTATAAAATTTCTATACAATGGATATTCACTTCAAGGTATTTATCTAAGGAGATACCTATAGCGTTTCTGTTTACAATTATGCTTTTGATTGAAAGGCGCCAATTTGCGTATATATCTCTGGAATGTCAATACCTAGAAGAAGCTTTTGCATTCTTTTAAAAGGCAGAAGACAATTCAGAATTGATATCAGAAAAGTCGCTATATTGCTCTTCAATGTCTGCAATTACACGTTGAAGAAAGCGTATCTTGATAGAATTTTAATAGCTACTATTGATTCCTACTCATCAATATCACCCAATTCCAATACATCTTCAATCAAAGCACGGGTTTCTTGTGGATATTCTGTTCGCATATTCTGCAAACGGAGAAGTCTCCTGTAGTGAGATAACGACTCTCTAGTTGGTCAAAGCGCTTGGCTTTCAACCAACAAATGTTTATCTTCTTTACTGCTGTCACCTACCTTTTAGGTTACAAGAAGACAAACCAATAATGCATAATAGTAAAAATATAGAGAAGATTTCACAACGATTTGATAAAGTAATTTATAACGATACAAAATTACAAAATGCGATTAAAAACCAAATACTAATCTAAAAAGTAAATAAAAATACTCTACTTTCTGTTTTAAATTTACCCAAAAGAATGGGCGAAAAACGATCGAAATAATATTCTTTAATAAATGGGTAAGGATGCGAAAATAATTCTTTTTATTATTCTTTTGGCGTTTTTAATAATATCTATTATCTTTGTGAGCCTAAACAATAGAATAATTAAAATTGTCTTTGCATTGTTGTTTCGTCGGTTATTGCAGAGCGATTAAATTAACACTATAAATAAATTAATAATCAACCTAAATTCTAATTAAATCATTTATTAGAAACAAACCTTTTAAATTCTACAAGTATGTCAAACCAAGAACAAAAACGTTTTATCGGGAAGTTTCAACTTAAAGAAGTGTATTCTCTTTTGCAGTTGCAGTTCTCATTACTTTTTACTTTTTGTGGAACCTTCCACTCGATTATTATGGCATTGAAGGTCTAACAGTTATTCAACGACGTGTTATTGCCATCTTTGCTTTCGCAACAATACTATGGATTACTGGAAGCAATACCGTCGTGGGCCACTTCTGTTTCGGTAATAGGTATTATGCTTTTACGATTTCTGACACGCATTTAAATTCATGCGAGATGGTTTTGAGAAGCAAGAACTCATCAATCTATGAAGATATTATGGCTACGTTGCCGACCCAATTATTATTCTTTTTTCTTAGGAGGTTTCATCCTTGCAATCGCTGCAAGCAAGGCAGGGTCTTGATGTATTGCTGGCCAGAACCTTATTAAAAACCATTTTGGAAACAAATCGGAAAATGTGCTGTTAGGATTTCATTTTGATTACCGGAGTCTTCTCGATGTTCCTATCAAACACAGCAACTGCGATTATGACTCTTACGTTCTTGACTCCTGTTTTTCAAAGCTCTTCCACCTGAAGGCAAAGGACGTATCGCCTGTAACTCTAGGTAGTTCCGGTTGCAGCTAACATCAGTGGAATGGATACCCATTGGAACTCCCTCCCAATGCAATTGCTCTTAAGTATCTAAATGACGTGAATGGCCTTAACGCAGGAATTGGTTTTGGCAGGACTGGTTACTATTTATGATGCCTCTAACCATCGTGCTTTTTATTGATAGGTTGGTATCTTCTTAAAACCTTTTTCCTTTTTAAACAAAAAGACAATTGAATTGCATATCGAAGGTAAAGTGCAAACGTAATCTGGCGTTCAGTTGTTTCTGTAACCTTTATTTGTACTGTTTTATTGTGGCTTCTCGACAAAGTAACAGGAATTGGTGCACAATACTGTGCAATGTTGCCTATCACTGTGTTCGCAGTTACAGGCGTGGTGACAGCAAAAGACCCTACAAAATATCAACTGGAGTGTTATCTGGATGGTTGCAGGTGGATTTACTAGGACTTGCTTGAATGAATCTGATTGGCAGAGAATGTTATTTCCAGAACATTACTGGATAAATGGCATCCTGTTGTTATTCTTGTTATCTCAGGACTTGTTTTGCTACACACCTTTCAACCTCATTTCAAACACAGCTACAGCAGCTCTTTTAGTGCAATCTTAGCAGTTGTTTGTAAGGAATGGGCAACAGTCTTACACTGTTATTGGTGGTGGAGCTACCATCTTAAATTGGTGTTGCAATTGCTGCTTGCAGCGATGTGCTTACCAATTAGTACTCCTCCTAATGCCATTGCACATTCAACTGGTTTGGTAGATCAAAAGCAAATGATGAAGATTGGTGGTGCAATGGGTGCACTAACAATGATTATTGGGTATGTAGTTCTTATTTTAGTGGCTAAATGCACATCATTTAATAAAGACATTTAACGATAGATGAAGAGATATTTTTGCACCTTGGTGCGGATATCTCTTCATGTCCTTTTTCGTAGAGAATGAAGTGAAACAGCAATGTAATTACATGATAAAAGCAGTGTTATTACACGCTAATTGCATTGCTTTTATCACCCAAAAACAATGCTTTTTGAAACAGCATAGCATTTTAATAAAAGAAAAATAGGGTAGGAGTGAATAGAAAATAGCTTCTTATTCTCCTTTGTTTTTGAGGGAATATCCTAGCACCTTTTACTGGTGTTAGTAAGACGCTTTTTTATCTTCAAATATCGTTTGAAATATATTCAAATTCGATTTGGGTTATATCCTTATTTTCTAGTAAGTCAGGACGCAAACGTTGGGTTCTTTTCCCGTGCTTGTTCAAGCTCCCAGGCTTTGGTTTTTAGCCTCATTTCCGCTTAAAAGGGATTTCAGGTACTTCCAACCCTTTATAATCTGCGGGACGAGTATGATCGAGCAGATAATCAAGTTGTCTTGAAAACTATCAGAAAGAGCACTTGTTCGTCTGCCAATAACACCAGAACAATACGAATAACCGCATCTGCAATGATGGCAGCAGGTAGCTCCGCCTGTAAGAACAAAGTCGCCTACAGAAATTTCCTTTGTAATAAGATGCTCTCTGATACGTTGGTCGATACTTTATAATGTCCACGAAAAGAATGATAATGTTTTCTTCATCGACAATTGTTTGCCATTGAGCTGATTAAATTGCTCGCCATCAGGAGTCGTAAATATCTACTTCATCATAGTGTCTTTCCGCTTTTAATGCCGGAAATATCTGTCGATAGGTTCGCAAGTCATCACCATTCCAGGAAACCCGCCATAAGAATAGTCGTCTACCTTTTCTGTGTTTATTGGTAGAATAATCACGAAGATTGTGCAAATGAATCTCTGCTAATCCTGTGCTCTTGCAAGAATCGATTCTGTGTAAAGCCTGTGAGCATTTCAGGCAAAAACGGTGATAATATCTATTCTCATAATGGGCACAAAGTTACAAAATGTATTTGCACTTTAATTAATTGCACGTCTTCTTTTGCAATAAAATGCAGAAAACAATATGTTTAGATTGCTTTTAAGGTGCCAAAAGTAAGGAAAACGCCCCTCTTTGGCTTAAATGGGTCAGAAAAGAATGAAAAGGGATTTACGAGGCTCTATATAATAATGTATAAGTAGAAGACGTATTTGGTTTTAGTGATAATAAATGAAAGAAAATGTTAATAGTAATTCTTGATTAAGAACAAGATACGGCCTAATTGTGAATTTAACAACATGTTATGTAATGAATTCAATAAAAATGACTACTTTGCGCATCATTATATCTTATCAATAATTAATTTATGATTATTACTATCAGCTGCAATGTTTATACAACATTTGCGCTGGAGCACAAAACGTTCAGTTACATTATGACTTAGGTCGTGCATTGTATAAAGACATCACTGACCAGCTGTTACAACAACCATAGAGATGTTCGTTAGATAAGTGGGGAAGTACCTTCTTGTTTACTGATATGGACTATCATCGTGATGGTGTTAAGGGTGCTTATTGGGAAATTGCACGTGAGTTTAACCTTTCAAAAACAAACAATGGGCTGCTCATATCGAGTATAATGGTGGTTTAGGGATCAAACAAAGACCTAACATATACTGCACGTTATCAACACGCTTTCTTTAGCAGGTGGAGCTTGGAATTGGCAAGATAGCGACTTTAAAAAGAACTTCTCAATCCAATTAATGTATAAATATTACTAAAGGTCAAGGACTTGCTCGTCCGATTTAGCGGTTTCAATTAACAGAAGTATGGGGACTTACCTTTGCAAACAACCTTTGTACATTCAATGGTTTCTGCGATTTATGGTATGATAAGAACGTAAATGGCAAGCTAATCTTAATTTCAGTACTACAATTCTGGTTCAACTTGAATACATTAAAAGGTATGCAAGATGTTAACTTGAGCCTGGTACAGAGGTAGAGATCAGCAACAACTTTCGTATATAACAACAAAGGAATGAATAATAAGTTCTATGCAATTCCAACAATTGCAGCAAAATGGACTTTCTAAGATAAATATTCGAGCTTAGTGCTTCATTCTTTGAAGAATTAAAAAGAATTACTATTTTTGTGATTCCTGAGTAGGAGGGCGAAATGCTTGTAGTTGAAAAACTATAAGTCATTCGTTCCACTTATTCATGAATTTTTCTTTTAAATAAAACATAGCAATAGCACAACAATAGTATGGCAACCGAACAAGAAAGAATAATAGAATCTGCGCAAAGAACTGCATCAGCACAACTATAATTATTATGTGTTGAAGCCCCACAAATCGACGATTTCACTCTTCGATGCATTGTTGCATGAACTACAAAGCTTAGAGAAATGACATCCAAGAGATGTATGATGCCAACTCACCAACGCAACGAGTGGGAAGCGATTTGCAAAGAGTCTTTTCGAGCAAGTGGCACATGTTTATCCCATGCTATCACTCTCGAATACCTATAATAAGCAAAGAAGTTGCAGATTTTTACAACACCGTTTCAAAGTTATTGAATGGTGAAGAGTTCGAGATTTGTTGTGAGTTGAAATACGATGGCTTTGTCTATTTCAGTTGCGATATGAAGACGGAAAGCTTGTAAGAGCAGTCACTCGAGGTGACGGACACGTGGAGATGATGTCACAGCGAATGAAAAACCATTAAAACCATACCCTTATGTTACAAGGAACGATTATCCTGCAGTCTTTGAGATGCGTGGAGAGGTGCTAATGCCATGGAAAGTGTTCGACAAACTCAATGAAGAACGTCGCCAACAAGAAGAGCCTTTATTTGCAAATCCACGCAATGCAGCCTCAGGAACACTTAAAAGTTTGAACCATTGGTTGCAAGCGCTCGATTAGATGCCTACTTATATTATTTATTGGGTGAAGATATCAACATAGATGGTCACTTTTGAGCGTTTAGAAGCGGCCAAACGATGGGGCTGGAGATAGGCGAAGGAATGAGAAAAGTATCTTCTTTAGAAGATATAGATGCCTTTATTGATTATTGGGACGTTGAAAGAAAGAACTACCAGTGGCAACTGACGGCATAGTTCTTAAGGTTAATTCGCTCAAACAACAACAAACTATGGGCTTTACAGCAAAGAATCCACGTTGGGCTATTGCGTATAAGTTCAAAGCAGAGCGTGAGTTAACCAAGTTAGAGAGCGTCTCTTATCAGGTAGGACGTACGGGAACGGTCACTCCAGTGGCTAATATGGAACCCGTTTTGCTTGCTGGAACGATGGTGAAACGTGCCATTAAATAACGAAGACTTTTATTAAAAGCTTTGATTTGCATATTGGTGACTATGTATAGCAGTAGAGAAAGGTGGAGAGATTATACCTAAGATTGTGGGTGTAGAGCTAGTAAACGCACCGCAGGAATGCAAACCAATAGAATTCATTAAGATATGTCCTGAGTGTGGAACTCAGCTCGTCTGATATGAAGGACAGGCTGCTTATTACGCCCAAATGATGTGGGTTTGCCCTCCACAAATAAAGGAAAAGATAGAACATTTCATCGTTCGTAAGGCCTATGAACATTGATAGTTTAGGTCCGAAACAATCGATTCGTATTATAACAAAGGATTGATTAAAGAGACGTTGCCGACTTATATTGCTCTACAATTGATGATATCAACGAGGGTGGAGCGCATCAGAAAATCAGCTAAAAAGGTGATCGATGCCATCGGAGAATCGAAGTGCCCTTTGATAGAGTGTTGTTTGCTTTGGGAATACGATTTGTTGGAGAAACATCAGCACGCTTATTGGCTCGTAAATTCAACGATATTAATTTTTGCGCAATGCAACTGCGGCTCAATTACTTGAAGTTGAGGCGTGGAGATATCATTGCGGCAGAGTGTTGTGAGCTTTTGCCGATGAAAGAATATTGCTTTGATAGAACGTTTAGAGTTACGGACTTCAAATAGCTATGCCAGTGATAGAAGAAGGTCCTGAAGGCAATGTGTTAGAAGGTAAAACCATAGTCATTAGTGAGTCTTTACACCATTCTCGTGACGAATACAAAGCGATGATAGAGACAATTAGGCGGCAAGAACACAGGAAGTATCGTGCAAAGACCAGCTTTGTACTTGTGGCAGGAGACAACATGGGGACCATCTAAATTGTCGAAAGCTCGAGTCGCTTGGAGTGAAGATTTTTAGCGAAGATGAGATTCTTAGAGATGATTAAGTGAGAATACCTTTTCATTCTGAAATGAGCATAGAATGAGTTAGATAAAAGAAAAGAGCCATTGGTGACTGAATTTTGCCAACAGCCTCTTATTTTCAATATGCAGTTTATTTTTCACTCGTCGTTCAGGGAGCCTGCAATGCCGCACCTACTGCCACGTGCGAAAACTCGCTGTGTTTGGGAACGTGGAAACGCACATTGTGAGAGCTTTTTCCATTGAGGTGCAGCTGCATTGAGGTAGCAATGGTTGCCGATTAAGACGCAATCTAATGCCACTGCCAAGACTTGAGAGTATAGTACTACCTGCCATTGGCTTTGAGTACCATCCAAGTGATGCCCAGCAATGTGTCTCTACTTGCATTACTCTTTGTACCAGCGAACAATGAGGCGGTAGCACTGTGCAAGCCAGGCAAAGGCGTGTAGCCGTATGTCGCCAATCAGTACGTTTACGTTCGAAATATCACCCTCGGCAGCCAGTAAACATAATTTGTTTAATGTCGTCAGCTGAGCACAACCCTTGCAAAGACCTTTGTGCAGAGTTCCACGCTCCAATGCCTCATACCTCCAATGTGTCTGATGCTTCTTTGTCGGCATGGAACAAGCGAAAGTGCCTGTTCCATACTTACAACTATCATGCGCTATCGATGTTTGGTTTTGATATTTAGCTCTAAATCCGTCTGGCAATACAAATTCCCTCTCTGCTGTGGTAGTGTGAAGTCCGTATATCGGTTTGTCGATATATGCCGATCCAACGCGAGTGAGCATAACTCTTGCCACGTCGGTAAGCTTTATCTGTTGTCGTGGAATGATAATTTCCAAAGGCTCCGTATAATGAAGTTACAGGGTCAGGTGGCCTTTATTCGTATCGGAGAAATGACCTTCCATCTTTATTGATACTCAACAATTTTGGTGGTACTAATTTCAACATCCTATTCCAATTATGAGTACCTCACTGTGGGTTGATGCTATGGTTTATTATTTCGAATTATTTTCTCTTTTAATGATTGAAAATCAGCTGCATTTGAGCGATACGTTGCAAATTCGTAGCCATATTGCCTCTATAACTTTGTTTCGATATGCATTTTGATGGCGAGTATGTGCAATTATGGTACAAGGTTCATCTTTTGTTTTTAATCTCAATGCAATTAGCTGTAAAAGCATTGTTTTTAGAGTCATAAACTCAATGCTATTTAAATCTGCAAAAGTGGTGCTTTTGAAAGCGTGAGGCGCAAAGTCCTACGGCAAGAGGAAGTAGATAAAGAGGCGAAGAAAGGCAATTAATGACATGTTATGGTTTTAACTCTAAACGAGGAAGAAATTTTAAAACCATAGTAGCAACATCTGATTCAAAAAATATATTAACTTTGCACAGAATAGAAGTATTATGAAATGTTCTTCTTTACAATAAATTGTTAGAACTATCTTTAAAGGAAAATTATTCTCCGAAAAATAGAAATGAGAATGATAGTGTAACGCAACGCACCAATAGATGGGTGGAAGACTCTGAAACGACCTGAAGAACCACCAAAATAATTATAAAGATAACGTTATCGATGAAAAGAAAAATAACGAATATTTTAATGCTCATTGCATTGATGCTTTATCCTATCAATTTGTTAGGTCAGGCCAAATGGAATATAACTTATCAAACATATCGACCAATAAAATGTGCTATAGAAGAAATGTTGCATTTAACATTCCTGCAGTATAACTCTGCGCAAGGACTCTTTGAAAGTGCTGGGTCAGAGTCGATTAGCTCTCTATGGCAATAATCACTTTGGTATACAAATGTCCACGATTGGACGAAAATAGAAAGTGTGCGACATGATGATGATGAGTTACAAGAATGTTTAGAGCGTATGATAATGTGCGTCAAAATTGTAGAAGACCACAGTAAGTTTTGGTGAATAAACTACGCTATCGCAGCTTGTTTTCATTGCCCAGAACCGATTATAAAGAGGGTGGGCAAAGAGGCTTAAAGACTGCAGGTTATACCACAAATCCACAATGTGAATAAACTTATCAGAGATGAATTGAACTGTATAAGCTTTATCAATGCGACACAACTAACAGCTTCGATCGGTTTATGGTGAAGCGTACTACAGTGGATATTTCTGCAGCCCAAAATTGGAGCTCTTCATCGATATGGCCACAACGATAACTATTATTTTGCAGGTATGCAGGGAGCACCTTTAAAATGTGCAGGGTGCATATCTCTGCTCAATAAGTTGGCAAAAGTATAACGAGAGATAAACACGACCCACTTGAGGGCGGTATTCTCTTAGAAAAGAGCAAAGCAGAAACAGTTTAAGACCGTCCACACATTGTTAAACCTGGAGAAAGTATGTATTCGATAGCTCAACAATATGGAATAAGGTCAAAGATGCTTTATATCAAGGAATCATCTGTGCTACGATTACGATATCGGGTAGACGATAAATTTACGTGTTGTACCATCACATAAAGAAGAAAACAAATAGGTAGATAGTTGTAAAGAACAAAATCTTATTAGTGCAGCAAACGAAGGCATGGACACCTTTATTGGAAAGTGTTTGCCGATGCAATAAAATGCCATAGGAGGCGAACTAACTGCTACCAATATGGCAAATTGAATGCTTTATGATATCTCTTAGCTTATCACACTTTAAGAAAGAAGTTATGGACGGAGGCTTTATACAACTTATTCATAATGGATATGGAGGCTTTGTCTTCTTAAATCCCTTTTCGCTGACGTGATGCGTCGTTGGGCCCAGGCGATTTGTATAAACTTATCAATAAATGTCATGAGTTATAAAAAAACATCGTGATGTTTAGAATAGAATCTTAACGATAGAGTTTAACCAAGCTATTCGAAAATATCAGAGTTCGACGATTTTGATGATAAATTTGTAGAGCACGAAGAATATTGGACGCTAAAAATGGCAGAATGTGTAGACGAACATATTGCCGAATTTTATATTGTCGAATCTTAGAAAACATTGCAGCACAGCAAATAAATGCTGATGAACAAAACAAAAACTGCATTATGGCAAACGAAAAGAAAACTCAGATAAAGAGTTCAATACAAATAAAAACAGAAAAGCATCTTTCGATTATTTCTTTATCGATACCTTCACCGCAGGAATAGTGCTTACAGGTACAGAGATAAAGTCTGTTGTTCAAGGAAAGGCATCTTTAATGAATACTTTCTGCTACATTCATGATAATGAAATATGGGTGAAAAGGAATGAACATTACACCACTTATTTCTGAATACTTTACCAATCCTTGAGGCTAAAGAGATCAAGCTGTTGTTAAAGAAAGAAAGCCGCCGGTGGAAGAGGCAGTGGTGGGTGTAACAATTGTTCCTACATTTGTTGTTTATTGACCAGGTGGACGATGAAAGTGAACTGTCAACTTTAGCACGAGGTGAAAAGAAATACGATAAACGTCAAACTCTAAAAGAAAGAAGATCGTCGTGGAATGGATAGAGCCGCTGGCGATATTAATGATATGTATATGTCGTAAACACAAAAAAAGAACAATGCAATATAAGTATGCAAAGTGAATGATTTTACAGAAAAAATACTAACTTGTGGTGAAATTCATCGCTGGTTATACCAGTAATGTGTAAAGAGAAACATAAGTCTATAAAAAGAAGATGGACTCTCTTGCAGGAAAGGAGTATAACCGAGCTTGACAAGAAGGTACTGATGTATTGGGAAAATAAGGTAAAAGTTCCTACTCGTGACTTAATTAAAACTCCCGAACAGATAGAAGGTATTAAAACGAGCTGGTGTTATCAATACTGGTGTGTTGGACAGAGTGGCTAAACCCATCAAAGCAGTATGAACACACTTGAAATGAATGGATATACTGCGACTATTGCCGCTCGGCGCAACTCAGCATGCTTAAACTATGAAGGGATACCCCAAAAGCGTTTGTGCGGCATTAATGAGTGGTGTGTCATGGTACCCAAAGAGAAGATGTGTTGGAAGAAGGAGACATTATCAATGTCGATTTCTGGCTCCATTCTCGATGGTTATTATGCAGACGCATCACGCATGTTTTATAATAGGTAAAACAACTCTGAAAAGAGCAGTTGGTTAGAGTGGCAAAAAAAAGATGCTTGAAATAGGCGCAGAGCTGCAAAACTATTGTTTCGTGGGAGATATTGGTTATGCAATAGAGCAACATGTAATAAATATAATTATGGTGTGGTGCGAGATCTGTGCAGTCATGGTATGGGTTTGAAGTTTCATGAGAAGCCAGACATTACACATTATGGCAAAAAGGGTACAGGAATGCTTCTTGTTCCTGGTATTAATTGTTCACCATCGAGCCTATGATTAATATGGGAATTTATGGCGGGTATTCTTAGATTCAGAGAATCATTTGGATGGGGAAGTGTCTCTGGCGACGAATTACCTTCAGCTCGTGGAACATACTTTCGTAATGACTGAACATGGAGTAGAAATCCTTACCTGTTAAATAATAATACTATAATGAAAGAAAAGATATTTATATTAGGTATAGAAAGTAGTTGTGACGACACTTCCGGCTGCGGTTTTGCGTAATGTGCTTTTAAGTAATGTAACATCTTCGCAAAAACGTTCATAAAACCTATGGTGGTGTGGTGCAGAGCTTGCTTCTCAATGCTCATCAACAAAACTTATTGTGCCTGTGGTTGATCGTACTTTTAAAGAAAGCAGGAATAACAAAAAACAACAAGTGCAATTACTTTACTCGTGGTCCTGGTTTAATGGGATCGCTCTTGGTAGGAGTTAGCACACAAAGTTGTCGCAAGCTCTTGGAATACCAACACGATTGATGTGAACCACCTACAAGGTCATTATAGCTCACTTCATAAAGAACTGATAATGATGCTATTCCTCCATTGCCTTCCCTTACAGCATTAGTAAGTGGTGAAACTCTCAAATAAATGAAGGTAAACGCTTATAATAATATGGAGGTGTTAGGTCAAACCATAGACGACACCCAGCAGGCGAAGCGATTGATAAATGCTCGAGAAGTGATGGGCTTAGGCTAGCCAGGAGGTCCCATTATTGACCGTTTAGCACGTCAAGGTAATCCCTCATGCATATAAGTTTGCAGAGCCAATATACGGATTTGATTATAGTTTCTCAGGTCTTAAAACCTCGTTCCTATATAATATGCGTAAATGGATTGCTGAAAATCCAAACTTTATCGAAAAATAAAAGAAGATATTGCAACCAGTTTAATTTCATTATAGATATCTTGATGAAAAAGCTAAGGCTGCAGTAGAAAAAACAGGCATTAAGCATGTATTGCAGTTGCTGGTGGAGTGTGTCTGCCAACAATGGATTACGCAACGCATTCAAAAGAACATGCAGAGAAATGGTTAGGCCATCTAAGTTGCGTTGTATACAACCGATAACGCTGCAATGATTGGAATAACAGGTTATTACAAGTATTTAGATGGTGCATTCTGCACAATGAATAAACCACATTAATAAAGTAACATTCGAATAATGGAATTAAGCAAAGTAATAAAATAGCGAATACAAGTATCTTTACAATTATGATAGCTTTTTACAACGTTCTTTAGGAACGCTGCAGAAAGTTGTACAGGAGGTAGAGTAGCAGAGACAATTGTAATAAGTTCCTGGCTCTTCTAATTATTATAAAAGGAAGCGTAATTGCTTACTCAAACAAGTAAAGAGAATATGGGTTGATGCACAACTCATTGAAGAAAAAACAGCTATTAGTGAAGAAGCATGTTGCTGTAATTGAAAGGTGCTTGCAAAGCTCTTAATGTTACATATACTATCAGCAACATGGTATTGCAGGTCACTGCTGATTGCTTTACCTAATGCTCTCAAGGAACAATATGGATTACTTACGGAACAGCTGATAAGGTTCGCACATTCAAAATCGAAGATAATGGTCAGTTGAATATTGCTGCAACAACTCAAAGGCTTTACAACTTTTCCTTGACTTTCTTAAGAGGAAATAGTACTTGACGAAGAGTAATTTAGAGTAAATAATTGAGCGAAATACTTCTTTAAAGAAAAAAAAAACTTAGTGGGAACTTAGAGGTGTATTCTTTTGTATATTCGATAAATATTGTAATTTGCAAACTATTTTGGAATAGAAAGTATCAAAAACGAATACAAAATTAAAATAACGTGTCTAAGATTTGTCAAATCTGGGAAAGAAAGCCCAAATAGCTGCAGCATGTCACACTCTCAAAGCACTGCCTGACGTAGTTTGATGAATCTCTTCAAGAAGAAATTCTACTATGTTGAAGAGGCATGTTGGTTTAGCCTTGAATCAATTGCAGCTGGTCTTCGTCTCATAAATAAAGTTGGTCTCGATGCAGCCTTAAGACAAACCGTTTCAAAAGGTTATTGTGACTGGGAAAGACATAAAAGTTATAGGAGAATAATCAATTATGGCAAAGAAACAAAAGGTAATAGAGTACAAGTAGTACTCAGATACACTGAGATTAGGTAGTGGTTATATGGAACAAGCCGTTATGTTACGACTAAGAATCGTAAGAACACTCCAGAGCGTCTCAAGAGGCGAAGAAGTATAATCTGTTTTGAAGAATGACTCTTCCTGAGATTAAATAAAGTTATTCTAACTCAATTAAATATTTAAATTATGTGAGAAAGCGATTAACATCTCTCCATGAAGGGTTCAACGGACGGACGCATAAAAGTAATCAAAATGGTGAAGGTCCTAAAACAGGTGTATGTTTTGATGAAAAAATGGTAGCAAACAGAAGCTATTGAACTTCTTCAAAACTAAATGAAGTAGAACTCTTTTTAATAAAAAGTAGGCTAAATTATAGTGATATGGTTAGTCTACTTTTTGTTGTTCTTCAACCTTCCTTTATTTTTATATCTGTAGCTTTAGAAGGGGTGGGGTATTTCCTTTTCAAAGTCTTTTATTGTGTTTAATAGCGTGGGATATATCCTTTGGGTATTCCACCTTTCTTTATATTAGGATCTTCTTGTATGCTGCAAGTGATGAATGTGTCGTTTATTTATTTTTTGTGGAGTGTATTATTTAAGATTAATATAGAGTTTCTTTGTTGTTTCTTATCTTGTTTAGAGCAAAATGAGCAGGTTAGGGACTTAATTATAAAGGTATAAGAGTGTCGTTTATAATTATTTCAGTGATATTATCTTTTAACGACGAAGTTTCTCTTTCCTTATTGTTTTTAGTTAGATTTGCTTTTATATCTCGAAAAAAATAGTAATTTAGCACCAATAAAATAAAAAGCAAATCGCCTTAAATCGAAAATAAAAGGGCATTGTGAGCGATTTTCAAAAGAAATAACTAATTATACATAATAGCAATGGATGAAAATCAAACGATGAATCAAGATAGAATTATCAATTAATATCGAGAAGAAGAAATGAAATCTTCTTACATCGACTATTCGATGTCAGTGATTATTGCTCGTGCTCTACCTGATGTGCGAGATGGTTTAAACCGTTCATCGTCGTATCTTATATGGTATGCGTGATATCGGTAATACAACAAATCCTTATAAAAGTGTGCTCGTGTAGTTGGAGGTGCTTGGTAAGTATCACCCACACGGCGATTCATCAGTGTATGGAGCCTTAGTTCGACTTGCACAAGACTGGAATATGCGTTATCCTCTGGTTGATGGACAAGGGTAACTTCGGTAGTGTCGATGGTGACTCTGCGGCTGCTTTATGCGTTACACAGAGTGCCGTTTAGAGAAGATTGGTGAGTATGTAATGGACGACTTGGATAAGGACACTGTAGATATGATTGCCCTAACTTCGATGAGCATTACTTAGACAACTGTGATGCCTACAAAAATTCCAAACCTATTAGTTAATGGTGGAAACGGTATTGCGGTGGTATGTATAACTTGTCGGAGGTGATTGATGGCTGCACAATGCTTATCGATAATGAAGAGATAAACACTGAAGAATTGTTCACAATATATACAAGCTCACGGCTTTAACAGGTGGTTACATCACGGTTTACGGAGAGTTAAGGACGCATATACTGAAACAGGTCGTGGCCGAGTTGTTATGCGTGCAGAAAGCTGAAATCGAAAGTGATGAAAACAAAGATGAATCATTATCACTGAAATTCCTTATGGAGTTAACAAGCAACAGCTTATTGAATATCGCGAATCTAGTTAAAGAAGAGGAAAACTTGAAGTATTTCAAATGCTAATGACGAGTCGGTCGTCAGGGAATGCGTGTTATTATCGATGTAAAACGTGATGCAAACGCTAATGTTCACGAATAAACTGTTCAAAGCCAACAGCTCTTCAAAGTTCATTCTCTGTGAATAACTTGTCACTTGTAGTGAAGGTCGTCCACGCTTATTGACATTGAAGACTGCATCAAGTACTTCGTTGAACATCATTCATGACGTAACAATTCGTGGCCTAGGGTTTGAACTTAAGAAAGCAGAAGAACGTGCACATCTTAGAAGGAATGATTATCATGGTGACGCATTGACGAAGTGGTGCAAATCATAAAAGGCAAAGTCTCCTTTTACCAGCACTCCTTAGAACAAATCTTGAGCAACATTTTTGTATGATGAGCTACAATCAAAGCAATTGATATGCGCTTGTCTCAAATCACGAGTTTGAAAGTTGAAGAACTACATGCTCCAATTCGACGAACTTCAACAAAGATCGCTTATTTAACAAGCATTCTTACTGATAATAACCTTTGAAGGTGGTGAAGATGAGCTAAACGATTGAAAGAAAGACTGGTGACGAGGGAGAAGAACAAAGATTATTCCAGACATGAGTTCATTTGATTTCCTATCCAAATGACCCCGTCGTGATAACAGTTAGTCACCTAGGTTACATCAAACGTACACCACTTTCTGAGTTCCGTGAGCAAGCAAGAGGGGTGGGAGTTGGCTCGAGGGTACGCATACATCGTAGACAAGTTTCACTGAGTTTATCTACCCAGCGACCATGCATCAGACCATGTTGTTCTTCACTAAGAAGGGTCGTTGCTATTGGTTGAAGTGCTATAATGCTTTACCTGAAGGCACCAAAGACTCAAGGTAGAGGCTATTCCAAAACCTAGCAAATATCAGGCCAGATGATTGGCTTGAATGCAATACTTACTTCGATTAGGAAGACTTGTTGATGAAGAAATTTGTTAACTCACATAATGTGGTATTTGCTACTAAGATAATTTACAATAAAGGGCCAAGTCTTGAAGCTTGTTGTTAAAATCAAGAGCAAACGGTGTCATCATAATTCATATTACAGAAGAGACGAAGTGGTTGATGTTCGCCAACAAACGGTAAGAACGAAATCATTATGGCGACAAAAACGGACGTGCAGTGCGCTTTAATGAAGAGACAGTACGATGCTATGGGTGGGCTGGCAACAGGTGTTCAGGTATGGAAACTTGATGGAGATGACGATCAAGTGGTAGAACAGTTGTTGTAAATGATACCGAAACCGAGAACGTAATGGTTGTAAAGTGAAACCAGATATGGTAAGCGTTCGTCTGTAGAAGACTACCGGTAACCAACAGGGTGCACTAAAGGTGCGAGACATTAAATATCACTGAGAAGACGGGACGTGTGGTTGCAATTAAGAATATCGCTTGATAACGACCTTAGATTTTATCAATAAGGCAGTATATAACCATTAATTTGGCAGTTTCTGAGGTGCGAGTTATGGGTGAAACAACACAAGGTTCACCTAATTAACTATCAAGAAAAACGTGATGTTATTGCAAGTGTTTGTAAAGTGATGAGCTCAGAGCTTAGAAGCTGCTGAAGAGAGCCGTTCAGAGTTCGATAAAACTAAAGAAGAACTAGATAACACCACAACATCAAATGAAACTCCAGCAAAACAACTCTTAGAAAACACCAAGAACTACAGATAAGGTGAAAGCGAGAGATGAAATACAAAACAATTAAAATAGAATCACTATGAAAATTAATATTTATGGCTTTAATGGCAGCTTCTGCCCTACAGTGCTAAAGAAGATGCTAAAAACATCTGAAATCTAATTCGTATGATGCAGCCGCGGTTGGGTTTAATCTAACGAGCAACTTTTAATACCGAGCAAGGCAAAGGCTTATAATAAGCAACAGAACTATCTTGCAAGGTTGATAAGGAACATAAATTATGACAGCCAATGCAACTGCAGAGCAATTAAAACAAGATAACATTCAACCTTACGATACGCTGGGTTATTATGTTGCTCTCTTCAATACCCTAGATAATACTCTCATTGGATAATGTGATCAATGCCAAACGAAAGGGAAAAGAAGTTAAACCTAAATTCCATAAAAATAAACCAAGATCTTATATCATTGCGTCCTTATATCATCAGCGCTGGACAAAAACAATGAAGAAGAATGATGCAAAGCATAAAAACTTAAAATTATGTATGTAGAAACAGCAGAAGCCATTGTTTGTTGGAAGTAGATGGAACTAAAAATCCCAGATGTGCGGGAGAAACTGTTTACCGTTTACTTTCCAAGAAAAGGATTTACCATCAGCTAATAGAGTATGTGACTTGTCGCAATGAAGGATCCTGAAGCTAAAAAGATGCTCTTGGACTTAAAGCTTTGTGCAACAAGACTTAAAGACAAAAGAGGACTCTCTATCTTGTGAAACTAAAGACTTTTATGCAGATGGTTCAAACAACGAAACAGTGCTTAACAATCTTGCATAATGTATAAGTAGCTTGGGTACTAGAAAAATGAACAACAAGATAGTTGATACATGCAGCTAACTCTGGAGACTTCATGGCACTAGCTATGATTAAAAAGTATGAATGCAGGTAATGATGACGCAGCATTAACATTTTGAGGCTCTTGAAACAAAGATAATTCTAATTTAAACATATCTTGGTTTCTGGTAAAACCTGAACAGCTAACATCAATAGCAATAATGCACTGAGCAAAGAAACCTACGAAATCAGTTAGAGTATCTTAGGTGCTCGTGATAATCATATGAACATTTAAACTGGAAATATCACTTTGTATCAAACATATTATTCATTAACATGGTTATAGCGATTCTCTACGCACGAAACTGACATTTGGTTGAAAGTAATCGATCCTTTAGAAAATGGTATATATAAATGGTGAAACAACTCAAACAGCTACCATTTTTGTTTCGGAGAACAGATCTCTTTTGTTCTTATATCAATAGAACTAATAATCCATTGTTAGAGCAGTTCTTTATCCATAATCGTGATATAAGCAGAATCAAGACGGCCTTTGAGCGCCGTTGTGCTCCCTTTTATTCAGAAATGCTAATCCTTTTCCTATATCTCTACTTGTGACCTTATTTCCAATAAGTACATTCCATCTCATCCTCTTATTATTGTAAGCTATAACAGATGCTTTACAATGGATGTCACCAAAGTGTAGAGACAAGAGGCTATAGCCCTTATTAAAGAAGAAGAATAAAGTTTATAAGAATATTAATAACAGTAATCTTGTTCCTTAAATTCCTTTTCCTCCTTAATTCAGCCATCAAACCGATGGGGATAAAAAAGCAAAAGGCGGACTTCACGGCCAGCTATACGTATACAAAAACATATGAATATGCTTATTTGTAGACAAAGATCTAAGTATATCCTATTAAATAGTATAGGGTTCACAACCTGCGTTTATCTCCTTTATTGTGCTTTGGTGCAAGTATCCACATTTGCAGTTTGCAATATCCTTTTTCATTTGAACTCGGATATCATATCGAGAGTAAAGCACTAAAATAAATCTTCTTCAGGAATAATTGGTTTAAGGACGATGTATCAGTTGATAGCATTAATACATTCTTCTTTCGAAAAATATTGTCTTTTTGTTCGCTTGGGCTGTGTAATAAACAGAAATATCTTGGTTTTGCTAATGTGGGGTTTGCAAATTCTTCCTTTAAGTGAAAGGCACCATAGGACCTTTACCTTTTTGTTCGTGGGTGGTTTACCAGCACTTTTGGGTCAGCGAGCATCTTTACTAGATCTGACATATCATTATAAACGATGATTCATCACCTCTTATTTGAAATCTTAAAGACTTGGCAGTGCTTTCCCCAACAAGCATCAATGCGATATCAGTTTTGTCGTCTTCATTTACGTGTCAGGCAACCTACGAACTTTCCGTCTACAACAGCTTCAGAGTCGTCATCCAAATGTAGCCGTCTGGCTGAAACTTCACAAATTACATTTGCCACCTTCTTTAACAACATTGTAAATCTCTGCCATAGCTCCCACAGAATGTGTATCGCTATAACTTTCAGCGTCACCACCAACCAAATAGGGTAACAGTTTTGAAAGGTCAGCACCTTTCAATACGTCTAAACCGTCATACCAGTCGTCTTGCAATTCTTCTAGACCCATATTGAAGTTCAAGCAAAAGATTTTCGTTTGCAGCAACTACATCTGCTGTTAGGTTTTGTTACTTCTAAAAGCTTCTACACCCTACTTCTTTAATTTGTTTAAACTATCTTGGCAGGTTCTATTGATGAACAACAGCTACTATTGATTCATATGCTTATAATTTTAATTTACTATTTCGTTATTGATGTTAAGATATACATTTTTGATTCATAATACTGGTAAGGTTTTAGTAAAATACCTACAAATGATTAGGGATAATGTTCATTCGTTTTATTCTATCCTAAAAGAATGATATAACTTGTTTCTCTCTTAAAATATATGATAATCGAAAAGTTATTTTTGTGTCTTTATAGATTAATACCTACTTGTTGTGATGTGTGAGCAATGAATAGTGAGGCTTAAAGTAATCAGCGATGATGTTGAAGCCTTTATATATAATAATAGGTGAGACTACCTAGCAAAAGCAGTGCAATTTAGTGTAAAAGCAATGTAATTAATAGGTAAGGAATCTTATTGCAAGATAAACAATACTATTACATTATAGAAGGAATAGGGTCCTAAATAAAAATGTGTTTATAAGGCTAGCACATTCTTTTTCGTAACTTTGCATGATTCAAATTATAAATTAAAACAAAATGAGAAAACAATAAAGATAGATATATAGCTGTTAGTTATAAGTTATATGCTGCAGACGGAGCATCCAAGTTTCTTTGGTAGAAAGAAGCATATCGCAGATATGCCTTTTTCTTTCTTAAGTGGATTTGGTTCTAATCCATCAGATGCATTTGAAGAAGAGAAGTGGCAGGACTAAACGAAGGTGATACATTTAACTTCACACTTGTTGGCCTTCTGAGGCCTGGTGGTGAGCACCTTGCTGACCGTGTTTTAGACCTCGAAAAGAGATTTTTACAGTGAATGGTCACTTTGATCACGACAATATTTTTGTTGATGCCATTGTTCCTCCTACAAAATGAAGATGGACATCGCTTTAATGGTCGTGTGCTTGAGATTGCCGACGACGTTGTAAAGACGGACTGAAATCCACCCATTAGTAAGCAGGTAAAACTCTTAAACTTGGCGCGTTCTATTGTTGAAGCTCGTGAGGCTACAAAAGAAGAAGAGATCAAGCAAATGATTAATCGCATTTCAGGCGACGATAGCTGCAGTGGTGAGATGCTGTGGAGGCGCAGGCTGAATCACGATCACGACCATGAGCACAGCTGTGATGGTGGTGGGTAATTATTAGCCCGATAATGAAAGATAAGTGAAAGAATAAGATGTGTGGTGCGTTGTTTGTGCTCATCTGTCACTTATTTTCTTTCCAGAACCAAAGGCAAGTGTTTACGAGACTGGCTTTTTGGTTAAGCTTTTGATAAGGTGTTTACAATATTGGAATAGATAGAGAACGGATGGCAAGCAACAGTTTTGGTAGACTGGAGCTCACTTCGTTTGGGAGGAAAGTCACGGAGAGGTTATTGGCAGTGATTGACGGTATGCCTTCGTGCGTGGATGTCGATTTTGGATTTTGTTCAAGAAGAGCTAAATCGCCCGTCGACCAGGGCAGAGTTCCCTATCTGCTTCACGCAACGAAACAGATCGAGTGCAGTTCCCAGTGTGGTATATTCGAAGGAAAATCAACAGGTGCGCCCATTGCTTTTATCGTTCCAAATAGCAAATCAAAACAGTTCAGACTACGGATTCTTTAAAGAGATGACGTCCTTCTTCATGCCCGATTATCACCTACTTTCGTAGGTTTGGAATACGTGATTATCGAGGTGGCGGGACCTTTCTGCTCGCATAACCATCGCTCGTGTGGTGGCTGGAGCATTGGCAAAACTCGCTTTAAGGCACATAGGTGTAAGCATAGAAAAAGCTTATGTCTCGCAGAGTGGGAAAGCAGTGCGTTTAAGTCAACACTCATTCACAGTTGAGATCTCAGCTAAACATTGAAACCAACTCTGTAAGATGCCCCGATGAGCAAGTGCGGCTGGCAGAGATGCAGCAGCTTGTCAGCAACAAAAGCAAACTGGAAAGAGCAGCGTGGGTGGGTAGTAACTTGCGTGGTGAGAGGCTCGTCCTATTGGGCTTGCAATCCTGAATTTGCAAAACTGCATGCTCAATTGAGGGCGGCAATGCTGGAGCATTAACGCGCTAAGGGTTTTGACCATGGTGCGAGGTTTCGGTTCAGCAGCGCTGGCATGGCGAGTGACGCGAACGATGTGATGGAGATGCAGAAGCGGGTGAAATTGTCACCCGAGCCAAACAACAGTGTGGCATACAAGGTGCAGTATATAAGCAATGGCGAAGACATCTATTTTAGAGTAGCTTTTGGGCCCGTTGCAACCATACTTCAAAAGCAACAAACCGTGATAGTGAGAATAATGTTGAGTTTACTGCAACTGGAAGACTGACGACCCATGTGCTATGCCTCAGCTCTGTGCCCATTGTTGAGGCAATGACGGCAATGGTTCTGCTCGATAATTACCTATTGAACAAAGCAACTCGATGTAAATTTTGTATATTTTTACGTTTCAGGCTTTTATTTGTCCCATCATACTCTTATCTCAAATCTATCTTTTCTACTTCTATTTTTATGCTTAAGAATCCTTAGAAAGAGCGATATAAAGTCTATATTCCTTTCTGCCTCTCTTTTCTTCGAAAAATACTATAATATTATAGTATTAATCAATATGTTATTTTTGCATAGATAGTAAACTACTATCTTTGTCAATAAGATAATACATGTAATGCCTGGCGACATAGTTATAAAATCTTTTATTTTATGAAAGGAAATAAGACCCATTCTTCTTTTGCTCTGTTTTAATGTCTTCTTTATTTAGTCGCGAGTCTTTCGCTCAGAACAAGACCGCAAAAGTAGATCCAAGAGCGAGGTTGGCACAAAGCAATATACAGACGAACACAAAGGCATTAACCTTTGTTGCAGCATTGCATTATATGAAGAGAGCAAGGCATAAAGCCAAAGAAAGACGTGGTGATAGGAATTCTTGATTCCGGGAATAGACACAACCTCTGCAGTGGTGACAGGTGCATTGTGGGTTAAATAAAAAGGAAGTAAAAAGACATGGCAAAAGACAACGATCAAGAAATGTGGTTATATAGATGATATTCAAGCGGAACTGCTGGGAAACTTAGCACGATGGAACGACTAATCTTTTTAAGCGCAGGAACCGAAGAGTTTGGAGAGTTTAAACGCCTCGTATCCTCGCTATAAAAATGCCGATGCAAACGGCGAAGCAAACAATGAGGAGTTTCAGTACTATCAAAAATGCGAGGCAGGTATCGATCGCTATCTACGTTTTTACCAATTTGAGCGTTGCAAAGAGATAAAGTATCATTGCATTTGCTAGATGCGGCTGTGCAAAGAAAGCATATACGACACGACGAGACATGTTGAGTTTGGCTACTGCTATGCAAACTCTTGGCAGCTAACGAGAGGCAGTAAACAAAATATACGGAAGCATTGCTTTCTGAGGTGATATGAAGGCAGAAGAGAGGAACTAAATGGAATGCTTTTGCAGCTCTGCGAGATGCCTGCTGCGAGCTAAAAGCTCGAATTGATGGTAGTGAGCACGACAAAGACAAACGTTTGTTGATGGGTGAGTGACCTTACGAAGGCATTTTATTATGGCAATGCTATCTTAGAAGTTCTTCTGAGTGCGAGATCATGGTACTTTTGTGGCTGGTATCATTGCAGGAAAGCCAGATGATGCCCCACCAAAACTATGGCGGTGTGTCCCCAGAAGCAGTTGATGATTCTTCAGTTTCGTGTGGTGACGAATATGATAAAGTATATTGCAAGCAGCCATTAGATATGCAGACAATGGCGCAAAGATTCTGAACCCAAGTCTTGGTACATACACTTTCGCCTGATGCTCAAATGGTGAGCAGTGCCATTGCTTATGCAGCAAAGAAAGATGTCGCCTTGTTATTCAAGCTGCAGGTAACACAGGTTGAGATATCGACACTGTGGCTTATTATCCAACAGAAGAGATGCTAGTGTAAGGTCTTTGATAACTCTTATTCGTGTGGTGCATCTAACATGAGAGGTACTCTTCTGCCTTATCTAATTATGGTGCAGCAGAAAGTTGACTTTCTTGCGTCTGTGCACGCATTGCTTCTGTGTTTATGAATGATAAATATGCCTTTGTCACAAGGCACAGTGTGGCTGCCTCTAGTCGTATCTCACTGTGGCTGCAATGTTAAAAAGTTGCTCCCAAAATTAAAGGCAAGACTAATGAAGAAGATATTAAAAGATCTTCTGTAAACCCGACACTGATGGTGTGATAGATGTGCTTGAGGCTGTTAAGTGGCTCAAGGGCAAACAAATAGATAGCACAGGATTTATTGGTTTATCTACAACATAAAATATCTACATAAATGAATTTAAAGTATAAAGAAAACTTTAATCACGCCTTTGTCTATTGTGATATTCGGCTCTTTGGTGTAATATTCCCACAACTATTTCGGCTCAAGAAAAGGTAGATTGGGACTTGGTGAAGCGTGGAGAAGAGTCTTTTTATCAGAGTTGCATCAAAAAGCAGGCTGTTAATAATGTAACTTGCAGCGGGTGAGTCATTGGCTGTATTACCAGCAACGACTCCAAAAGGTGTACAAAGTGATCTTTGCAAATGCAGAGAAACAAGTGAGCGCTTCTTTAAAGATGTTGATGTAACTGTGTGCAGCAATATAGCTAATGAGGCGATAGCTCTATAACACGAGATAACCTGCGTTTGTATAGCTTTGCAAATGCACAATAACAATCCCAATGTGGTGTGTGGATAAAGTCTGGCAACACGTTTGCTTTCGACTTATCGTCTCAAAAGTTGTCTTTTTGCAAAGAAAAGAGCTAAAAACATTCTTATTTAGAAAAACCTCAAAAGGAACTTACAAGAACCACTCACACTACTGATTCTGCCTTTACAATGTGAGGCGATCAATATAATTTGTATCTTAGAGACAATCGTTCAGGGCAGCAAGTTCAGCTTACTACTGATGGAAAAGAAAGTGCTTCGTATTGTATTCGCTCTGCTAAAAAGGCCATAAAAGAAGGCAATGCGGCTGGAATGTGGTGGAATCATATCTATATTTATTGTATGATTGATGATAGCGAAGTGAGTGATTTGTATCTTATTAATGCGCTATCGAAACCAAGACCATCGTTAAAAGACAAGAAAAATGCCGCTCCCTAATGAAAAAGGGGTGCGCCAATATAAGGTGTTTTTGGTGCAATGCCGATACTAAAAGTGCGTTTTACCCATAAATAAGTTTAAAGACGCTGTATTGGATATCAATTATCAAATTCAAGACAATGGTATTCTATTTCACAAAGACGTAGTCGTGGGGTAGATACTCTTGAGCTTTGTCGTCTCGATTTGCCCACAGGCAAAGGCACAGATGTTATTCAAGAGGTGGTGAAACCTCATTTAAACATCACGCTTTCAGGGCTATAAAGTGATTCAAAAGACTGGTGATATCATTTGGTGGTCAGAGCGTTCGGGTCGTGGAAACTATTATTTATATAATAAAAATGCCAATTAAAAGAATCAGAATAACACAAGGACGACGACCTCGTTGCAGGCTCAATCTTAGATGTTAACACGTCGAATAATACGATTATCTTTGCTGGTTATGGCAAAGAAAAGGGCTCTGACCCTTGTTACACCTATTATTATAAGGCGAACTTTGAATGGAAAAGCAACAAGAATTGTTGACTCATGGCGATGGAACTCACGAGTTGTCGTTCTCAGAAGATAAGCTTTTTGCTATTGATAGCTATTCAAGAATGGACCTTCCAACGGTGTATAATGTTGTATCCATAGCACATCCCAAAGAAAGAATTTTTGAAAGTAATTAGACGCTCAGATGAGGCTCTCTAAGGCTGTAGGTTGGCAACCTCCGAAGCTTATTTCATTGAAAGCGGCAGACAATAAAAACCATGCTTTATGGCTTGATGTATCTTCCTTATAACTTAGATGTCAATAAAAAGTATCCTATTATATCTAATGTTTATCCAGGACCACAAGACGATCAGCTTCCACGTTCGTTCACTTTAGATGATAATGGCAATCAAAGCTTGGCTAATATGGGCTTTATTGTGGTGAATATTCCGCCAAGAGGAAGCTCACCTTTGCGTGGAAAGGATTTCTATACCTATGGATATGGCAACCTAAGAGATTATCCTTTGGCTGATGATAAGCACAGTTTGGAGCAATTAGCAAGTGAATTTTAGCTTTATAGACTTTATCTCGTGTTGGCATATACGGCCACTCTGGCGGTGCATTTATGACGGTTGCGGCAATGTTAACCTATCCTTCTTTTTATAAAGTAGGCGTTGCTGCATCGGGAAATCACGATAACAACATTTATATTCAATGGTGGGAGAAACCTTTCCACGGCTTAAATGGAAAGATTCCGACAAACATTGAGCTGGCAAAAGAACTTGCAAGGACGACTCCTTTTGATGCATGGTGATATGGACGATAATGTTCCTTATGCTTCAACTCTTCGTTTAGCAAATGCCTTTATCAAAGAAGGTAAACGCTTTGATATGCTCATTTTGCCAGGAAAAGACCATAGTGTGTGGGGCAATTACTTTCAGAATAAGGTGAGATACTACTTTTCTAAAGAACATCTTGTTTCACCTCAAAGAAGATATTAATATAATAAATCATCAATAATACATCTTTATGAAAAGTATGAGAAAAGAGTACAACTTTTATTATGTATGCTGCTTATGATGGAACTTTTGTGATGAGAGCACAAGACCAACGCAGCGCTGTTGATGTAGCTTTGTAGACGTTATTGTCGTTGATAAACAAGGCGATGGACTTCCAGGAGCTACCGTAAAGGTAACAGGAAGACCCGTTGCTGTGGTATCAAACCTAGACGGTAAGGTGTCTTTATGGGTACATCGTGGGGATAAGATCACTATTTCTTATCTCGGAATGCAACCTCGAGTCTTTACTAGTGACCAAGCCTTTGACAGGTAAGATTACATTAGATGAAGAAGAAAACACACTCAGAACAGGTCGTAGTGAATGGTTATCAACGTACAACCAAACGTAGAATAACAGGCTCTGTGTCAACATGTTTACAGAGAAAAGACCTCAAGGTAAGCCTCTAAACCAACCTCGATATGATGCTTCAAGGTAAGGTTGCAGGTGTGGATATCAAAGCAACTTTCAGGTCGACCAGGGTGAGAGTGCGAAGATAAGAATACGTGGAACAAACACCATTACGGGTAATGCTGACCCACTATGGGTGGTTGATGGAGTGCCTTTACAACGTGATATTCCCAACTATTGTCACTTCTCAAATAAAGTCAGGAGACTTCTCTGATATCTATTCTAAAGGTATTTCAGGTATCAAATCCCTAATGACATTGAAAGCGTAACAGTATTTGAAAGATGCTTCAGCTGCAGCCATTTATGGTTCTCGTGCCGCTGGAGGTGTGATTATTGTAACCACAAAACGTGGTGCAGAAGGAAAGATGCGATTGAACTATTCAACTAACTTTTCGTTAACAACAAGTCCTTCTCGCAGTGTAGATCTTATGAATTCACGTGAGAAATTGCAATGGGAACAAGAGTTGTGGGACGAATTTTCACAAGCAAAGTTTGCTAAAAACGAAACCTATCCTGTCATTGGTGCAGTGGGAATGATACGTTCTGGATATGGAAAATATGCAGGTTTAACTCGTGAACAACAAGATGCTGAGATCGAAAAACTAGGTGCAAACACCACAGACTGGTTTCAAACAGCTATTTAGAAACTCTATTTCTCATAGCCATTATCTATCTATGTCGGGTGGAGGAAGCCGTAGTACATACTATGTTTCATTGGGTTATGAAAAACAATAAGGGTTTGGTAAACGCTCAAACTATAACCGTTACAACCTCAACTCAAAGTTAGACATTGCAGCTAACAAGCGAGTGAAGCTCAGTTTGTCGTTAGATTTGTCATGGCAGAAGTCTAATGGCTCTGCATTAGGCGACAATCCTTTCCGCTATGCCTACTTTGCTAACCCTATGAGAAGCCTTATAACGAAGATGGATCATACTCTTCAGATCTCACTTTCAAGAATTTTAGAGACATCAATGGTTTTAGTCACCGTCAATAATCCACCTAATGGATACAATATTATGCGTGAGTTAGACCATACAGACAATGAGTCTACCAACTTAGGAGCCACTGCAATTTACTAATCTTTCAGTGAAGTTGTTAGACAATCTTACATTTGAAGGACTTGCTTCTTATGGCTATGTAAGTAGATAATGAGAATATCAACGATAAAGATACTTATGCAGCGTGGTTAGATCGCCCTTTTGAAAATTCAAGTATAGTGTCAACACGTACTATAGTTCTATTTTTCCAAAAGCGAAACACACAATAAGAATTATAATCTTCGTGCACAGTTGAATATTTTCAAACTTTAATAAGATACATTATCTTAGTGCTTTGCTTGGAAGTGAGATACGTGGACAATATGCAAAAGGTATTTTTGCAAAAGCGATATGGCTACGATCGCCTCTCGAAACAGCTCTATGCCTACATTCCCAGAGGGTTCACGCCTTACAGACTCTGATTTAAAACGCTATGCAGCTATCATTGACGCTTTATCAGGACAGAATATAAGTGAAGAACGATTTGCTTCTTTCTATCTATCTCTCAAACTATGTGTTGAATAATAAATATATTGCGAGCTTCACAGCACGTACAGATGGATCGAATAACTTTCGGTAGTAAAGGAGCAATTTAACCCCACAGGATCTTTTAGGTTTGTCGTGGAATGTGGATAGAGAGCATTTCATGGAGAAGCTAAAACCAGTGATTAGCAGTTTGTCTTTGCGTGCAGCTGTGGGCTATACAGGAAACATTAATAAGTCAGTTTATCCACAGTTGATTATGGATTATTACACAAGTTTCCGCAGAACAGATACAGATTACTACCGAATGGGTTGGATTAAGAATGCACCTAACTCACTTTTACGTTGGGAAAAGACAAGAGATATGAAATTCTCTGTTGATATGGGAATGTTTAACGAGCGTGTTCGTTTAGGATTAGAATTGTATAAACGTCGCACATACGATGCCGTTTCAGACATCAAGGTGCTTTCTACAACAGGATTCAACACACAATCGTTCAACACTTCAACACTAGATAACTCGGGATTAGAACTCTCTTTATTTGCGAAAGTGTTGAAAACAAAAGACTGGGTTCATGTCTGTTAACGCTAACTTGTCGTACAACAGAAATAAATTGGTGAAATATACACCACCAAGTTCAGGTCTTTCTAATGGTAAATACGAAGGTTATCCTTTGGGAAGTGTATTCTCTGGTCGCATTATTGGCGTAGACGAACAAACAGGTCTTTATGCTTATGAAAAGCGTAGTGATGTCAACTTCAATACAGTTGGTGCTTACACCAATTCGAATAACTATTTATTCTATCTTGGAACATCTAACGCTCCAACCGTAGGAGGTTATTCAATCAACCTTTCTTATAAAGAGTTTGGTTTGAATTTGGGCGGTAGCTTCTCATTAGGAGCAAAGGTTTTTAAATGACGTTAATCCGTTTACAACCTACAATAACCTAGAGAACACGCTTAGAAGTTGTGCCTTCGGTGTTGAAACGACTTGTATGTCAATCACCTAAACGTGCGTCGTGATGCAACAAATAGATGGACAGTAGCTAATCAAGAACCGATGCTCGTCCACGAATTATCGATGCTTATGGTGAAAACCGGGTCTTAGAGACTATGTTCCTGCGGAGATAGAATCAATAGAGCAGCTCTTTTTAGAAGACGTTTCATACTTTAAAGTTGAACACCATCTCAATGACTTATGCGTTTAGAGGCAGTTTTAAAGAAGATAGGAGTGAGTTCGCTTGGTCTTTCATTCACAATGAATAACCTGTCACCATCACTAACTATTCGGGAATAGACCCTGAGGACTCCTGGAGCGGTGTATCCTTTTGGGCTCGAACATTTACTTTTTGGACTTTCAGTAGGATTTTAATAATGATATTATGATAAAGAAATTAGTTTTTACAATCATAGCAGGTGCGACACTTTTTCACATCTTGTGATAATTATCTAGATGTGAAACCATACAGAAGAACCATTCCTTCTACACCTGAAGAGTCTCTGCTCTCATTCCTACACATCTGAATAATATAGACGAAGGCTCAACTAGTTTTGATTAATAACATCAGCCGTATGTCTAGTTTTGATATGGCGGGAGGAGATGATTTCGAAGCTTCGCTCACTCAACAAGCAGGTCGTTCGCTTCCCTATTTATTTGGGTTCGCTTCTCACAACCAGTGCTTATGGGCCTTTATACCAATCTTTATAAGCTTATAAACGATTGTAATATTGTGATAGAAAACATGAAATCAGATGGCACAAGCCTATCTAATGAAGTGCTTTCTACTGCTCATGCAATACGTGGAGTAGCTTATTATCAGCTCATGCGCTTATATTGCAAGGCTCCCGACAAAGATAGTTTGGATAAACAGCTAGTGTTCCTCTCGTAACAACCTTTAATATGGAGGACGTCCGATAAAGTACACTTCAAGAAACTATCAATCAGTGGAGAGTGATTTGAAAGAGGCTATCAATCATCATAACACCAACACATTATATATCTTTACAGAGAATGTGTGCAAGGCGTATCTCACTCGTCTTTATTGGTGGACAGAGCAATGGGATCAAGGCTCTTACGCTTTTCTAAAGAGTTGCAATCAACCCTATCCACTCTTGTCAACTACAGAGTATAAGGATATGATAAGCAATCCAACCAGTAAGCCAGGCAACCATATTATTGCAGCTTATGCACGTTCAACAGAAAGCAACAACTCTATGCACTTTGTCGCTATGGCGTTCGGCTCAATATCGTCCTGTAAACAAACGATTCATCAATTGCTTCCAAAATGGAGAGATAGCAACCGACGTTCGTTATGAGTTTTGAGCTTAGATAAAGAGCGTAAATTGGTTAAGACCTTTCTTCTGTGGAATGAGAGGAGCAGAGCTAAAAGCTTATCGAAGCAGAATGTTATGCACGCTCAAATCAAACAGAAAATGCCTTAAAAAGCATTGAATGAGTTGCGCAAAGTACGTATTTCTAATGTAACAGATTACACGCTACAACATTGCCCGATGTGGTTTCTACAGAAAAATCACAGTAGATGCGAAGGAAAGGCATTGACAAAGTTGATGGCAGCTATATTAAACGAGCGTCGTAAAGGAGTTTTTGCAGAAGGAGATCGTATGTTTGAGCTCAAAAGAAATGGTGCTCCAGAGTATTATGTGTTATATAATGGCTTGCGTTATAACAACTAAAAGTATATAGTACATTCCTCTACCTGAATCAGACATTCGTATTAATCCTCAAATCATACAGAACGAGGGTTATAAAGAGGTTATTTCTAACTAAAAAGAAGGTTGAATTATGAAAAGATAGCACAATATTTATTGTTGTGGCAATGATTGCTTTTTGTTGGCGTGAATGTCTTTTCTGCTTGTGATAAAGCAGACGATATACCACCAATAACAGACAACAATACAACTGGTAGCAGATCTTATAGATTGCCAGACCCTACAGTTAATACTGCAACAGAAAAGCAAGAAGCTGATGCTATTACTGCAGAATATGAACAAGAATTAAATAGAAAGATATATGAAAGACATATTGCAAAAATTATTATTCATGTTGGTTGGCTTAGTTGTTTGCTTCTCGTGCTCTGATAACGAGCAAGTGAGCAGCAATGTTATAGGAGTATACTCACTCCGAAGTATAGCTTAACCAATAAAGTAGGAGCGTCTTTGAACGTTTCTATTAAGGCTTTGAAAGCCCGTAGATGCAGATGTTGACGTGCCAGTTGTGTTCAATGGAGCAGAAGAGGGGTTGATTTTTAGTGCATCAGAAAAGGTCTTTCATTTGAAGAAAGGTGAGACGAGAAGCGCAGATAACCATTACACGTTTGCGTGTGGAGCGTACAAAAATATGTTGATGGTTCTGCAAACACCTTCTAATGCACGCTTAGGTATCATGAGTTATTCACAGATTGACCTTGTAGGAGCAAATGTTTATAGCTTTGAAACCTCTTCTGATGTATTGACTTGAAAGAAGTCTTATAACATAGAATTGCGCTCAGATGTAGGGTGCTCGTTTCTCTTTTAACGACACAACTCGTATTAGTTTGGAGTAGATGCAGCAAGTACTGCAGTTGAAGGTGAGCACTTTTAAATTTGAAAATGGTGCTAAGCAAGCTGTGTTTTGCACCCAGGAAGCAGTACAGGTACGGTGACTCTTGAATTCTTAAAGCTTGAGGCTGGTAAAGATAACATCATCTTAAAGGTTGCAGATAGCGAAGGAATGATTGCAGGAAGCAATCCAAGTATTTCTATAAAGATTGTTGGTGCTACATCATTCAGCGGTACATGGGCATTTAAAGAGGTGTCTAACTATCAGTGGTTGCGTGATAATATTGAGTGGAGATACTAAGGTGTTGTTCGACGGAACAGCTGCAAACGATTACTTCACTTTTCACTGCTTCGGGTAGGAACTACACTTTACTCCTCACTTTACAGGTGGTCTTCAAAACTATTTCACTGCTGCAGGCACTGCAACAGAAGCAGGAAAGAGTCGTGAATACTTCCAAGAATTGGCGTCTGGACGTCCTCCACGCTACGAATTGAGTATGTTTAAGTTCGATAATATCAATGCTGCTTTCTCGGCAACAGATAAAGATCTTAAGACTATTCGTGTGGGATTCCGCCTTATCCTTGATAGTAAAAACAAAGCAAAGGCTGTGGAAATGACTATCAATGACTATATCCAACAGAAAATACTAAAGCTATGGACTGGGGAGAAACATGGAAGGGTACTCATGAAACACTTCATGTGCAAGTGGTGATACACCTGTTATGAGGTCGGCTCCAATACGTATTTACTTCACAAAGGTGCCATAAGAAAGAGCATCTTATGACCTATATTGAAGACATTTCATCTCCGGTGGATTCTTCTTTTCTATCAGTTCAATCGAAGTAGTAGGAGGTGGATTGTAATAAAGGCTGCTTTTTGCTGTTTTAAAAAGCAATCGTTTTAAGCAATAAAAAGCAATGTGTATTGCGATGTATTATCAATGCTTTTATAAATGAAGAAAGGCTCTTTTAAGGTAAAAGGCATGTTTGTATTAAGCGGAATGCGGAGTGGGGTATAGAGGCTTATATTGGTATTAGGAGTATAATTGTATCATTTAGTGGTATATAGGCCTCTTATCGCAGCGAAACCCTAAATGCAATAAATCCTAGGAATAGTAATCTACTCCTAGGTTTATTGTTGTTTGTTGGAATAAGTTTTTATTTATAAATTAAGCTTCAGCTTCTGCGTGAGGATTACTGATACATAACTCTTATCTTTGCGACCCTTACGGAAGTTAACAACTCCGTCTACAAGTGCGAAAAGAGTATCATCTTTACCAATACCTACATTTCAAGCCTGGTTATGTTTTTTGTACCACGTTGACGTACAATGATGTTACCTGCGATAACATTTTTGACCACCCCATACTTTAACGCCTAATCTTTGTGAAGCTGATTCACGGCCGTTCTTAGAACTACCAACACCTTTTTATGTGCCATTCTTAAATCCTCCTGTAAGCGATAACTTGTTTAACTTCTACTTGAGTGAATTGTGCACGGTGACCATTCTTTTTACGATAGTCTTTGCGACGTTTCATCTTGAAAACGATAACTTTGTCACCCTTTACAAGTGGATTCACTACTTCAACTACAACTTTTGCTCCGCTTACAGTGGGGAGTTCCTACTGTGACAGCACCTTCTTTGTCTACAAGAAGAACTTTGTCAATTCAACAGTTGCGCCTGTTTCTACGCCTTGAATGTGGTGAACATAGAAAGCTTTTTGCCCTCTTCTACCTTTGAACTGTTGACCTTTAATTTCTACGATTGCGTACATTATTATAATAATATAAACATTATTTCCGCAAGGCGAATAACACCTTTGTTATCACTTATACGAGCCTATACGGACTAAATCGGCGCAAAGTTACTAAATTTTCTATACCTAACGCTGCATTAATAGTTTTAACTTCTATATTTTATAATAGATTAACTAAGTTGTAGTTACTTTCTTAAATAAGTCTTTATTTGTGAAAATATATTTCATTTTATATCTTTGGGAATTTTCTTCTATGCTTTGCTGGGGCCGGTCTTTGCTGTAGTATTCTCGAAAATAGAGTGAGTTTTAGTCTGCATGAAGAAATGGAGATTGGCGGAGGACTGCTCAAAAGAGAATCGATAAGTTAGAATGCGTTTTGCTTTCCATTTTGGTAAAGAGAGCTGTACTATAGTTCATTGTATTCTTATTACATTATATATAATTAGGAAAAGTATTGACATAAAAAGCGATGGCCTTCACAGGTAACCGCTCCAAATCTTCAATAGGTATTAGTCTCTTTAAGGTAAAAAGATTGCTTTTCAGGATAACGAATGCAAAGATAAGGCTTTTCTGAATAACCAAATATTTTCTTCGCTGCAAAAACTTAAAATATTTTCTCAGTTTAATGTTTCGTTATGTTAATATATTTCTTTTAATTCGATATTTAGTAAATAAAAAATATATTTGTGTTTAAATATGCTTCGTTTATTTTACTTTTTGAGATATAATAAAAACACATCAATACATAAATTAGAATGTATTGATGTGTTGAACTATGTGTTTATGGATATAAAGACTTGAGGTATTCTTTAAAATGTATTTTTAATTACTGCAAGTTTGTTTGCCACCTATTTATATATATAATGCTAACTTGTTTGCCAAAAGCACCACTATTGCATTGCAAAAAGCATTGTATTTTGCTTGTAATAGCATAGAGTTTGCACTTTAAAAAGCATTGCTATTGTTTTAGATGGCATTTCGCCTATAATTATATAGCATTATGCTCTTTCTTGTTCGTGCACCTTTAAAGTCTATTTTGCTTGAAAGTTCTTACAGACTTATCTGCGATGCAGCATGAAGGCTTATTTAAAAGGTACGCTCTTCTGTTGGGCACTTTTCCTACAGAGATAGTATCTCCAAGCTTGAGTAGTCTCAGACAAAAATAAGTTCAGAAATGCCATTCTCAATATAGGTTTGAATAAGCTCTTTTTAGTGGACGAGCACCGAACTGAACGTCATAACCCTTTTTAGCTACACGACTCTTTAGCCTTATCTGATATTTCAATTTGATAGCCAATTTGTTCAATTCGCTTTGTTAACGAAGCTAGTTCGATATCGGTAATCTTTAGAATTGCATCGAGGTCGAGTTGATCGAACATTACGATTTCGTCGAGACGGTTTAGAATTCAGGAGCGAATTGTTTGCTTAAGCTCTTTTAGAATAATTCCTCTTGCATATTCCTTATCGCTTTCGTTGATATCACTTCCAGAAACGAACCATCCAGCGTTAAAGCCCACACCTCGTCCGAAATCTTTAAGTTGTCGAGTACCAGCATTTGAGGTCATGATGATGATTGTATTGCGAAAATCGACAATTCTACCATTTCCATCAGTCAAACGACCTTCGTCTAACACTTGCAATAGCATATTGAAAACATTGCCATGAGCCTTTTCTATTTCAGTCGAGCAGAATGATGAAGTAGAGGGCTTTCCTGCGCACTTTTTCGAGTTAATTGTACCACCTTCTCGTATCCAACATAGCCTGGAGGAGCACCAATTAAGCGTGAAGTGTTCAAGCCTTCGCTATATTCACTCATGTCGATTCTTATCAAAGCATCGTCAGAGACCGAACATAATTTGAGCTAACTTTTTAGCTAAATGCGTTTTGCCAATACCAGTTGGACCTAAGAACATGAATACACCCATAGGGGTGATTAGGTCTTTAATCACACGATTGCGTTGGATGGCCTTTCACCACCTTGTCGATTGCGTTGTCTTGTGCGATAACTGTCTTCTTAAGTGTATCGCTCGCAGCCTTTCAAGTCTACTGCCTTCTGCTTCTGCAATGCGTTCAACTGGAACCCCAGTCATTATCGAAACGGTTTCGCTAACCTCCTTTTCGGTAACGATATCAATATCTTTTGTGTTCGCCTTTGAGTCAAGCAGCGTTCAATTCGTCGAGCTCTTTTTCTAAAGTGCACGCTTGTCTCTATAATTGGCAGCGAGTTCATAGTTCTGATTCTTAACAGCTGCTTTTCTTTGCATTGCTTCTTTTATTTCTTTTCCTTTTCTTCCAACCTCTTTGGGTCTTTAGGTTTGCGTAAATCACTTTTCGATCCCACTTCGTCCATTACATCGATAGCTTTATCAGGAAAAAGCGGTCGTTAATGTATCGTTCTGACAGATTGACGCATGCTTTAAGGCATCTTCGGTGTACTGAACGTGGTGATGTTGCTCGTATCTATCTCTTTATAGTATGATAGAATTTGCAGTGTTTTCTTGTGCAGTTGTTTGTTCAATGATGATCTTTTTGGAAAACGTCGTTCCAATGCTCAAATCCTTCTCAATGCTGTTTCTATATTCATCAAGAGTGGTGGCTCGATACAGTGAATACCTCCCTCTTGCCAACTCGGTTTCATAGATATTGGCTGCATCCATACTGCCAGAGTGTCCTCCCGCACCAATAATTGTGTGTGTTCGTCGATAAATACAATTGTTCGGGGTGTTCTTTCAATTCTTTGAGCAAGGCTTTTATACGGTCTTCGAATTGTCCTCGATGTAGTTCCTGCCACAATAGACGCCATGTCAGGTGCTACAATCTTTTTTGAGGAAGAGCACTGGCGATGTTTTTCGTTGCACAATAAGTTGCGCAGTTTTCAACTATAGCACTTTTACCCACACCTGGCTGATACCTATAAAAGTATAGGATTGTTTTTCTTTCTGACGAGCAAAGAATCTCTGCAAGACGTAGAATTTCACGCCTCTTCCTACCACAGGATCGAGTACACCCTCGCTTGCCGCCTTGGTTAAGTCGGTAGAAAAGTTGTCAGTATAGGTGTTTTTACTTTTTGTTTGTTCTGTTTTTGTGGCAGTACTACCTGCACTTTCACAGGTGAGAAGAGCTAAAATCGCTGCCTTCAGATAGTTCTTCTTCCTCGTCTCCCGATAGCTCTAGTCCATCGGTTTGTGGTTTAGTACTGGGATATAGAAATTCTTTTGTATTGTCGTAATTCATGTTGTTTCGATTCTAAAACAATTTTTGCGTTGTTTAAATAGCTATCGTGTAAGATGGCTAAGAGGACATGTTGAATATCAACTATTTGCAAATGCAGAAGGCGTGCTTCGACAATTGCGAGCTTTTAAAGACATTGTTTGCTTTGTCGTTGAGCGCAATATCTGTAGTGAAAAGTGTGTTAGAGCTGTTCTCATTTTGTATTTTTCTTCGAGTTGTGCTCATGCATCATCTTTATTTATGCGCATTTCTGCAGAATAAAGCGATTGATATATTGGTTGTTATCCTTATTATTCCTAGCAGCAAATGTTCTGGACCGATCGATCCACTAGCAAGCCTTAGGGCTTCTGCTCTGCTGAAAAGCAAGGATCTCAGACACTCTTGGTGAGAATTGATTGGTCATTATTGTCTACCTTTCTTTTATATATATTATGTAATTGTTTGCAAACTCTGTGCCAATTACTTGAAAAAGGGTGTCGTTTTCTGCTGGATAATGTCATCAAAATACTATTTCATAGGTGGTGATGGCATATTTGTTTAATGATACTTAACGAATGGGATGAGATAGATGGTTAATGTATTGAAATTAGCTTTTGCTTTTTATTCGTCAATAATAGCGTTGTTGTGGGTTTATAAAGTTTAGTTGAAAAATAGGTTAAAGAAGTAGAGTCAATGAGGTATTTGTAAGGTGAGATACTATTTTTATGTTATGAGTTTTTATCTTTTTAGAAAGAATAGTATTTTACTTTGATTTTGAAATGATTATAGTGTGTTGATTTGTGGAAATAGGAAAGAGCGATTATTATTTTCTTTTCTATGTATGCTATCTGCTATTTAATTAGAATATCCTATTCTATTTTAATATCAATGCTTTTGCATATGCTAAAACGATTGCTTTTTGCAAGCTACAAAAACAATGTTATTATAATGTAATAGCATTGCTTTTATAAAGGGAAAGATAAAAATTTCTTTCTTTTAAGAAGTCAGTTCAGGATAACTTTTCTGAAATCTTGTACTTCCTATATGTATGGAATTACTTTTCTTATACTTTTTATCCCGAACTGGCATATTCTTTCTGGTTTAGAAGGATAAAACTCAATCCTGCTTCAACAGCTGAATAGCATCTTTCTAACGGGAACAATTGAGCATGTCATATGTAGAACGATGAGGCAACATTAATGCCCACCTTAGGTGTAATGTTGTATTTAAGGTCTACAGCACCTCCTATTCGTGGCTTATTAAAGTTCTTATCGGGCTTAGCGATGAATAGCAGTGGTGGTTAGATCCCAATGTTCGTCCTAAATGATGCTTGAAACTGATGAGACAAAATGTGTCTTGATGCTGCGGCTATAAGCATATAAAGGACTAGCATTAGGAGTAGGATCTTCCCACTTTTTCGAATTCATAAAACAGTCCAGCAGTTGCAAACATGAGGAATTTCTCTTTGTTTACTAATCGGTGGCGTGATTGAAGTCCAACAGAAACTTTCAAACTTCATGCCTCGGCTATCTGCCCATTGTGATTCTGCATAAGGATAAATTTCGAAGGCACAGTTTACTAAATAGCATATTCTGTGTACATATCCCCCACTTACCATTACTTTTGCCATAAGTAGAATTTCTAATTTATTGATTAAATTAATGACAGCTGGCGTTTTTATTAATATATTGAGATTAACTGTATTCTTGAATGTAAGAATATCTTCCTTTTCGGTTTTAAAATCCAATACGGGTAATAAAGAACCTTGTATTGTTTTCGTACTATCTATATCCATTGTAAGGTTCTCAGAAAAGAGCATTTGTGAATATATCGAAAGGTGTGACGATAAAATCAATAATAGTGATAGAATGATTTTTCTTTACCATTGTATTTCTTTAAATGAATGAGTATGGATGCTTGTATGTTTATTATATAATAAGATGTAGGAGCGCACTGTTGGGCATTCCTACATCTTATCTAATTATCTTTATCTTTTATTTATTGATAAATTGAATCTTTTTGTTCAATTTGTCAATCTTGAGTCTTAAGCTTGAGTTATTTTCTTTTTCTAGCTTAGTCAACTCTGAGTTGACTCTTAGCCAACTTCTTATTGATCTCTTTGTTTCTTTAAGTTTCTTGATAGTACCTTTTTGCTTCCTTAACAGTACTTGAAGGATCTGATGTTGAAAAATCTGTTGTTGTTATATTTGCGTCAGTATTAACGCCAACAGCTTTGCTCATCGAAGAGCGTTACTTTTCAAGCTTCTTTTTCTCAAGTTCGAGTTCTAGTGCATTCAGTTTTGCTGTTAAATCGAGCACTTGTTGCTGTTCTTTTAGGTTGTTAACAGTCGCTACGTTTTGAGCGAAACCAGAAGCTACAGATAATATCATTATCCCAATTAAAAATACTCTTTTCATACTTAATGCTAATTCTAAATTTGTAAAAATACTAAAATATACAATCTCTTTTTATATGCTATTTGAATTTTTGTTTCGGCACAAAAGGTATATATTATTCCTGAGTAAAATGATGAGTTTTTGTAAAACTTATTAGTCATTTCCTTCTTATTCCTCTTTCTGCCTTTCTACATCCGACTGAGATGATTTGCTGCCTTCAGCTCTTGGGTGTTTGAGGCAGTGTGTCGAGTGTAATCTCCATGGTGGGTTTTAGCTTCTCTTGGCAACCTAGAATCATATTGAGGGGTTTGTTGCTCGTGAATGTTGGGTAAGTTGTTGTCGTTATAGCTTTTAAGAGATTGCTCAAGGCGTTGAGTGCCAACTGCCATTCTTCGTTAAAGAGATGACAAAAAGCCTATTCTATAATAGATGTAACCTTTTTTCTTTGTTGTCGGATAGGGCAAGCCTTGTTCGAAGTTGGTGAGCGCCTGCTTGTAGTTTTGTTCCTGAAAATGACTTTCTGCATTGATAAAAATAATACACAGCTTGCTCACGAGGGCAAACAGTGAGCGAGTGTAAAAGTGTGTCGAGTGTTTCGGTGGTCTTCTCAAAAATCATTTTCGTGATAATAGCACACGCCATATATGCTTTAAATCGAGGATTTAAAACATATCTACTGTTAGTTGCTCGAAAAAGTAGTGCTTCGTGATATGTTGCTTCCTTGATAATAATCTATTGCTTTGGCTAAAAAGCTCTTTATCGTTGTTTTGTTGTCGTTTGCTTTTGTGCCCAAATGCAAGTGGGCAAGATTATAAAAAGGAGAAGTGTAACAAGCTGTTTGCCTCTTATTGTCATTCAACTATTTTGTGTGAAATTTATAACGTCGGTTAATGCCTTTGGACAAACGGTACAGAAGTTAGGAATATCGTTTGCTCTCATTCGGCAATTGCGTTCTCCTCGATAAACTCTTTTTAAAGAATAACCCGCTCCTTCGAATGCTCGAGTGTGTATTTCTTATTGTTGAGATGTGTAGGTATTGGTGTTTGGGGTCTAATAGGTTTTTCCATTTCTTGTCGGAATGCACCAATGTGGTGATATTAGGCTCCATGGCTCAATATCTAACGGATACATGTTGAGCTGTTCTTGCTCATATGCATACTCATCTGCTAGTCGCAAAGCTATGTCCAAACTCATGAACCACCACAGGCAAGAAAGATTTGTGGTTACAGCTGAGATAAGTTGTAGAAATTAAAGAATACCACCGCCACCATATTCAGATGTGTTTACTAATATAATAATATGTGTTCGTAGGGTAAACCTGCAGAAGCCATTGGTGAATCTTTTTAACGTGAAGTGTGGTTAAATATCGATCGCTATAAAAATGTGTCGAAGCTGCTTTTGTAGTGCAGTTTCTTTCCAAATGCCTTTTGAAGGAATACTTGTTCCCTCTCTTTAGAAGGAGATTTTTACTGCGATGATATTGAATTTGCTTTGCAATTCTTTAAAAAGGTTCGTGAGCAAACAAAGCCTCTGTTGCTCTTTTAGCATCGTTGATAAAAAGCTAGCATCTCGCTTTCTGTATAGCCTTCTGCAAGATATGCAATTCGAATACATTTATTGGTGTCGGCTGCTTGATGTATGGTTTCGAAAGGTGAGATCTTTAAAACCCATCTTGACGAATGAGAGAATGTCGTTGGGATTGATAGTATGTTAAACGAAACGGTTTTCTTCGTCGGTTATTAATCATATACACTTCTACATCTACAGCCTCTTTAGGCATAGGGATAAAGTAGAACATTCTCAAAACTTCTATCTACCTTCAATGCTTCATCGTAGGTGATCCATTCTTGAAACAAGGTAGAGAACGAGTTAAGGTAAATAAGTTGTTTTGTATTGTGTGAGCGAACGGCTATTTTGTGCGTTGCCTTCTACGGGAATCTTACTAAGATTTTGACGTTTACCAAACCAATGGGGCGACACTGTTAGCTGATCTAATGCAATGTTTTGTTTTGTGGGCGTTTTCCGCTGAATGTATAGGCAATGCGAAGGTAGAGTCGCTAAATAATTTGTTAAAGTCTTGTGCTTTAGATGTTATTGCACATGGAAAATTAAAAACGAGAAAGTAATGTAATATGTCGCATTTTTGTTTGATGTTGAATGAGTTGTCGATTATTGTTTTACATCGACTTATCGATGTTGTGTTTACAAACTAATACTGACATAGATTGTTTTTATTTGTGGTATATGACGTTTACATCTTGTTTTGGATGAAATTTAGAGGAAAGGGAGTAGAAATAGTAGTGTTTTGGTAGGTTTGAAAAATTGGTAAAATGTTGTAGAATAAATAATATGTAAATACTTCTTCTTAATATAATAAAACGTTAAAGAGCCGTATCGAAAACTCATTGTTAGGGTAGGGTATTGGGGTGTTTAAAATCTTGTACACTCTTCGGTTCTTATATGTTAAGATATAATAGATGTTTTCTCCTATATAATATAAATAGATTGAAACTGTTCTTGTGAGTTGATTTTTCCCATTTGTAGAGTAAAAAGTTGTGAATTTTCTTTTGGATTATTTGGATTGTGTTGTAAAGTTGTACTTTTTGCATCCGCTTTCGAGAGTTATCTCGAGTTAGCACTAAAGATAGAGTTCTTTGAATAGATTTACATAAACAGACAAGTTAGTACAAGAGTCTTGTTGTACAACTGGGGTATAAATACAGAACCGTTAATTGATTACTTCAATAAAGGTTATAAAGGATAGTCGTTCTAAGTCAGAATATACATCTCTTATAGAGATTTAAATAAGAGATTTTACAATGTAGAGTTTGATCTGGCTCAGGATGAACGCTAGCTACAGAGCTTTAACACATGCAAGTCGAGGGGGCAGTGTTGGTTGCTGCGACCAATGATGGCGACCGGCGCACGGGTGAGTAACGCGTATCCAACCTACCCAATACTCAGGCATAGCCCGTTGAAAGACGGACTAATTCCTGATGGTATGTATTTTCTCATGAATTATACATTAAAAATTTCGGTATTGGATGGGGATGCGTCTGATTAGTTTGTTGGTGAGGTAACGGCTCACCAAGACTTCAGATCAGTAGGGGTTCTGAGAGAGAGGTCCCCACATTGGAACTGAGACACGGTCCAAGCTCCTACGGGAGGCAGCAGTGAGGAATATTGGTCAATGGATGCGAAATCTGAACCAGCCAAGTAGCGTGCAGGATGACGGCCCTATGGGTTGTAAACTGCTTTTATGTGAGAATAAAAGTTAGGTATGTATACTTATTTGCATGTATCACATGAATAGGGACCAGCTAATTCCGTGCCAGCAGCCGCGGTAATACGGAAGGTCAGGCGTTATCCGGATTTATTGGGTTTAAAGGGTGCGTAGGCCGTTTGATAAGCGTGCTGTGAAATATAGTGGCTCAACCTCTATCGTGCAGCGCGAACTGTTGAACTTGAGTGCGTAGTGGGTAGGCGGAATTCGTGGTGTAGCGGTGAAATGCTTAGATATCACGAAGAACTCGATTGCGAAGGCAGCTTACCGTAACGTTACTGACGCTTGCGCCGAAGGTGCGGGTATCGGAACAGGATTAGATACCCTGGTGGTCCGCACTGAGTAAACGATGGATGCTCGCTGTTGGCGCCGCTGTGGTCAGTGGCTTAGCGAAAGCGTTAAACATCCCACCTGGGGAGTACGCCGGCAACGGTGAAACTCAAAGGAATTGACGGGGGCCACTGACAAGCGGAGGAGACATGGTTTAATTCGATGATACGCGAGGAACCTGCGGCCGAACTGCAGCTGAACGATTCAGAGATGATGAGGCCCTTCAGGGCAGCTGTGGAGGTGCTGCATGGTTGTCGTCAGCTCGTGCCGTGAGTGTCGGCAAGTGCCATAACGAGCGCAACCCCTTTTTCTTAGTTGCCATCAGGTAATGCTGGGCACTCTGGGATACTGCCACCGTAAGGTGTGAGGAAGGTGGGGATGACGTCAAATCAGCACGGCCCTTACGTCCGGGGCTAGCACACGTGTTACAATGGCGCATACAGAGTGTTGGTTTTCATGTAAATGAGATCTAATCTTCAAAGTGCGTCTCAGTTCGGACTGGGGTCTGCAACCCGACCCCTGAGCTGGATTCGCTAGTAATCGCGCATCAGCCATGGCGCGGTGAATACGTTCCCGGGCCTTGTCACACACCGCCCGTCAAGCCATAAAGCCGGGGCGCCTAAAGGTCCGTGACCGCAAGGGTCGGCCTAGGGTGAAACTGGTGATTGGGGCTAAGTCGTAACAAGGTAGCCGTACCGGAAGGTGCGGCTGGAACACCTCCTTTCTGGAGACGTCTGTATTTATAATTTAGGTTATATGTATTTATAATCTTGCTTACTTACTTGTCTTGTTTACAAGGGAAAAATGATGCTGGGCAAACTCATTGGCCTTGGCACTTGAACTTAACCAGAACGAGTCCTATAGCTCAGTTGGTTAGAGCGCCACACTGATAATGTGGAGGTCGGCAGTTCAAATCTGCCTGGGACTACCTATAAAAGTTAACCTTGGGGGATTAGCTCAGCTGGCTAGAGCACCTGCCTTGCACGCAGGGGGTCAGCGGTTCGAATCCGTTATTCTCCACTCATTTTTACGAATTTGATTCGTAAGATATAAGATCTTTGACATATTGATTACAAGCAAAACTGTAGATTAAACAAATAAATCAACAGCTGAAAGTATGAGTTTATCTTTGTTATAAAGATAAATCAAGTTTAGAAAGTAATTAAGGGCGCATGGCGGATGCCTTGGCTCATGGAGGCGATGAAGGACGTGATAGCTGCGATAAGCTGCGGGTGAGGTGCAAATAACCTTTGAACCGCGGATTTCCGAATGGGACAACCCAATTACCATAAGGTAATTATCATATATGATGATATATGAGGCGAACCGAGGGAACTGAAACATCTTAGTACCTCGAGGAAGAGAAAATAAACTAATGATTCCCCTAGTAGTGGCGAGCGAACGGGGATTAGCCCAAACCAATGTTGTATTCTGCAATGTTGGGGTTGTAGGACTACGTTGTTGTACTTGAATTGCGAGAAGAATATTCTGGAAAGTTTAGCCATAGCAGGTGAAAGCCCTTTATTCGAAAAGCATGCCAAGACATAGTAGTATCCTGAGTAGCACGCGGGACACGTGTAATCCTGTGTGAATCTGCCGGGCCCATCCGGTAAGGCTAAATACTCCCATGAGACCGATAGCGTACCAGTACCGTGAGGGAAAGGTGAAAAGAACTTCGATAAGAAGAGTGAAATAGATCCTGAACCCATGCGCCTACAAGCGGTCGGAGCATTATATGATGTGACGGCGTGCCTTTTGCATAATGAACCTACGAGTTACCGTCACTGGCAAGGTTAATCCTCTTAAATTGGAGCAACCGCAGTGAAAGCGAGCCTTAACAGGGCGTTAAGTCAGTGGTGGTAGACGAAACCAAGTGATCTACACTTGTCCAGGATGAAGTTCTGTAACACGGAATGGAGGTCCGAACCAATAAGCGTTGAAAAGCTTCTGGATGAGGTGAGTGTAGGAGTGAAAGGCCAATCAAACTTGGAGATGAGCTCGTACTCCCCGAAAGGCATTTGAGGTGCCGCGTACGATGATTAACGTAAGAGGTAGAGCGACCGATAGGTCAAGAGGGCTTCACCGCCTATCGAGACCTGACGAACTCCGAATGCTTACGCTTTGCAGTCGTGCAGTAAGGGGCGGGTGCTAGGTCCGTCCCGAGGGAGAAGAATCCAGACCGTCGTTTAAGGTCCCCAAATTCTGTCTAAGTTAGTCTAACGAGTCTAGGTCCCCATGACAGCCAGGATGTTGGCTTGGAAGCAGCCATTCATTTAAAGAGTGCGTAACAGCTCACTGGTCGAGGTCCGGGCATGGATAATAATCGGGTATAAGGCAGATACCGAAGGCGCGGGATGAGTATTAAAAAGTATTATCGGTGAGGGGGCATTCCATCGACGTTGAATGATATGGGACAACTATATCTGGGGTTTATGGAAAAGCAAATGTAGGTATAAGTAACGATAAGGAGGTAAGATTTCCTCCGCCGTAAGACCAAGGTTTCCCGGGCAATGTCAATCACGGGGTTAGTCAGGTCCTAAGTCTCCAGCCGAATGGCGATGGCGATGGTAGAAACGGTTAATATTCCGTTACTGCTTTAATGAGTGATGGGCAGACGAAGAAGTGACACCACCGCGAGGCGACGGAAGTCCTCGTTGAAGAGTGTAGGGTTGATGATTGCAGGTAAATCCACAATCAGATCCGAACTTGATAGTATGGTTTTCTCCTCGGAGCGAACCAATAGTGTGGGTAATCCTGCTTCCAAGAAAATGCTCTAAACATATTGTTAAAGCACCCGTACCGTAAACGGACACACGTAGTCGGGTAGGAATATACTAAGGCGTTGAGAGATTCATGGTTAAGGAACTGAGGCAAATTGACCCCGTAACTTCGGGATAAGGGGTCCTCACACTGTAATGGTAGTGAGGCGCAGAGAGTCGGTCAGGCAACTGTTTAACAAAACACAGGGCTGTGCTAACTCGAAAGATGATGTATACAGTCTGACACCTGCCCGGTGCTGGAAGGTTAAGAGGAGAGCTTATTCTTCGGAAGAAGGTTTGAATTGAAGCCCCAGTAAACGGCGGCCGTAACTATAACGGTCCTAAAAGGTGGCGAAATTCCTTGTCGGGTAAGTTCCGACCTGCACGAATGGTGTAATCGATCTGAGACACTGTCTCAACCATGATCTCAGTGAAATTGTGAGTATCGGTGAGATGCCGATTGCCCGCGATGGGACGAAAAGAGCCCCGCGAACCTTTACTACAGCTTAGCATTGACCTTGGTCATCCGATGTGTAGGATAGGCCGGAGGCTTTGAAGAGTGCGCCAGCACTCTTGGAGCCATCCTTGAAATACGGCCCTTTGGCTGTCTGGAGGTCTAACTCGTGATTACGAGGACATTGTTTGGTGGGTAGTTTGACTGGGGTGGTCGCCTCCAAAAAGCGTAACGGAGGCTTCAAAGGTACCCTCAGGTCGATTGGTAACCGACCTGTTAGAGTGCAATGGCATAAAGGTGCTTGACTGAGAGGCAGACATGCCGACCAGGTAGAAAACTAGGGCATAGTGATCCGGCGGATGTGTATGGAAACTCCGTCGCTCAAGGATAAAAAGGTACTCCGGGGATAACAGGCTGATCCCCCAAGAGCTCATATCGACGGGGTGGTTTTGGCACCTCGATGTCGGCTCGTCACATCCTGGGGCTGGAGAAGGTCCCAAGGGTTGGGCTGTTCGCCCATTAAAGTGGCACGCAGAGCTGGGTTCAGAACGTCGTGAGACAGTTCGGTCTCTATCTATCGCGGGCGTTGGGTTTGCGTGGAGCCGTCACTAGTACGAGAGGACCGTGATGGACAGACCTCCGGTTTACCAGTTGTTCCGCCAGACACCGCTGGGTATCCGAGTCTGGTTTGGATAAGCGCTGAAAAGCATCTGGGTGCGAAGCCATCCGCAAGATTAGAACTCCTTTGAGGGGTCGTTGTAGACGACGACGTTGATGGGGTGTAGGTGTAAAGACAGTGATGTCAAAGCCGAGCACTACTAATTGCCCAAAGCTTTCAGACACAGATTATTTTTCATCCGTTGTGATTTGTTTAATCATACATTTTGCTTGTAGATATGTTATTGATGTTATAAAGGTATATCAGGCGGTTATAGCGGTGGTGTTCCACCTCTTCCCATTCGAACAGAAGTTAAGCCCGCTTGCTGATGGTACTACTAATGCAATGCGGGAGAGTAGGTAGCTGCCTTTTATGTAGAGAGGTTTAATTGGTAATCAGTTAAGCTCTCTGTTTGATAAGGTTTTATAGGATATTAAATATCTACTTCTCATATTATGCTTGTATCGAAAGAGATCTTAAAAACATTACGGAAGACTACAAAGAAATTACTTTTAAAGGGTAGAGAGGAGATATTAGTTGGTTAGGAAATAATGACTTATAGATAATGAGTATTTGTTTCCCAAAAGCAAAGAAAGGCCTTTCTATGCATTTATATGCAACACTTCAGACTAAAGTTCCAATGAGATGACTTATCAGAGAACCTGCTATGATCCACAATGACTACTTATAAAAGCGCTATAAGACGCTTATCTAAAAACAGTATAGGAAAATCTCCTTCAATGAAAAGAATGACATAGAGGTAAATAAATAATAAAAGAAAAGGTGTGTGATATTGAGAAAATCTTTCTTTTTATTCAAGATAATATATTATAGGCAACTTATTAGTTTTAAATTTGAGATTAATGTAATAAAAAGTATTGTAAAATATTGTCATAGTTGGAGTATTTTTGTACATTTGTAAAAGAACAAAAATAAATAAAAAGATCTTAACTATTCATCTCATGAAAGCAAAAAGTGCCTTGTGAGAATCTATAACCAAAAGAAAACCAGTTTATGATAAGTACAAAACCTACTTACATGAAAGCATATCTTGCACCCAAAATCCTTAGTATTCCTTGTGAATGTATCAATTTAATATGTTCAACGGTTCCGAAAATGCACAATGAGGTATAGTAGGGAACGACAACTTTCTCACCAGACTTTCTCCCAACAACGATTGATGGGGAGTTTAGAGGAAGAAGATAATTAATAATAGCTTTACATATAGAGGAGATTCTTAATTGAGATATTTAGAAATTTGAAATCCAATACATATTCTATGAGGAATTAATATAGTTACTAACCAAAAATAATATTCTTAAAATCTATAAACAGCTATGAGAGCAATTATTTTTAAGTATTTTATTCATCTTTTCGATATCTCTTGCTCATGCAGAAGAGCTGGTGTTGTATAGTTTTGTGAGCAGATCTTGGTACCTTAAAGGCGGGTGATCAGCTTGTTGCTAATCCTGCACGACACATGAAGCGATGGGAAAATTTCCCTTATACCGAGGAAGTCATAATCGAGATGCTGTTCCTTCTCACTTTATTTCCGAAACAGAATTGCTTATAAACCCTGAATTTTATTGCAGAACTTGTGCTTGAGGGCAGAGCCTGATGCTTGGCTTTAAAAAGATGAGGAGGGTTATTTGACAGTGAAGGTAGGAGGGAAAAATGAGCTTTTGTTGCTTCTTCTCCTAGTCCTCTAGACGGAATGAGGATAAAAAAGCCTTTTCTTACCATTTTCATTGTCAAGTGACAATCAGCACCATAATCTTGTCTTTAATGTCAAATCAAGTTTAAGTTGGATACCTAAACAGCTAACTTATAATTCAGGCCTTTATTCTTGTTATTCTAAAAGAGATTCTGAAGTAGCTCTTTATCGTCGTGAACAGGTTGTTGATGCCATTGTAATAGATGAACTTAAAACGGCAACTTACTATTATGGAACAAAGGTTTCTTGCGCTTCCCGAAGGTCTAACGAGCTATACTATTCATGCGAATAATGGGGCGTTAATAAAAGGGCAGAACCTATAAAGGCAATCAGGTTCTACCAGCAAATCAAGCCAGTGATAATCGAAGGGCCACAAGGATTGTATTTATTAAAAGAGGCATCTACCAGCGAAGTAGCCGACCCTGAAAAATCTATTACGAGGCAGCGATATACGCCAAAGCATAGAAGCTGCATCGCCAAATAGAAGTTATACAAACTAAGTATTGCTGAATCGGGAGGTATAAGCAGTCTTGGTTTTTATTGGGATAATGAAACTGGAGATAGAATAGTTAATCGTCCTCATAAAGCTTACCTTGCTTTTTACGCAATCACCAACTTCAACTTTGCATTTTATCAGTATGCCAGCGCCTATAACAATAGGGTATAACTGCCATTCAACAAGTATATAAAATGATGATTCATATACAATCTATCAGGACAAAAAGTGACTCGTCCGGTATCGAGGAATATATATGCATAAATGGTAAGAAAAGTATATCTAAAGTAAATGATTTAAAGTTTTCATCATATTAATAAGCAATGACGAATTTGTATCTTTACCCGAATATTGTAGAATAATCCCTTTCAATAATTAGTGAGATAGGGGTTGTATTGAAGAATAGATGATATGAAAATAGGCTGCGTCAAGATTAGTTTGTTTACTTGACACAGCCTATTATTTTAATTCAAACCTATTTTTATTTCTCAAGCACTTTTGAATTCTGCACCAGCTGCAAAAGTCTTGTCCGTTCTGTTCACTTAAGGCAGTAAAGCGAGATAGAGCGAGCCTCTACAGGAGTAGTAAGCAAGATAGATCCTTTCTATTGTTCTCAAACTCACCTTCAACCCAATAGGTTTTGCTCCATGTTTTTCATCATTGCTAAATTTGATGGTGTGTTTCTTAATATTACCATTATTACTGTTTTGGCGTGGAAGATAAGTAAATCCTTTGATATTCTTCACACTTCCACAATCGAAATCCACCCAATGAGGAGGAATTGCCACTGTAACAGAGTACATAGTGTGCCAATAGGTGTTTGGATTTCCGTCTGTTGATGAGTTGCATCACCCTCACCACTCTCCCTGACTTGATGTAAAATACGACAGATAGAGGTATGCTTTGATGCGTGAGAATGATTGACGTGCTTTGGAGCCGTCATTCTCTTTTGGTCCATGCTGTGATGGTTCCGCCATATGCGAAGGTTGATAGCTCCAGTATATTTAACAGGCTTTTGCTGTCATTGATAGTATGGAAGATATCTCCCTTCACGCCATTTTGCATTGATGGTTACATTACCTTGTTCGTCCCTTACTGCAATGGTAAGTGGTGTTACACTATTAAGACTTATATCCGACTTGTTTAAAAGTTCCTTGCTATCTTTTGAACTTACAGGGCAGATGATGTATCCAAATGTGTGTGGAGTTGCCATTACACGGTCGTGTAATAGAGGACCTACTTGTCCACAACTATTACCACCTAAAACCTGTTATAGCCATATCTAGGGTGCAAATAAGTGTAATCACTTTGTGGCAATTCGTGTGGGTGATTAGCCATTGCGATGGCATTATCCGACCAAGGAAGAGCAGAGAAGCTCATCTGTATCTTTTGCAATAAAGATTGCTCCTGCATGCGAATTCTTGCTATTGTCAAAGCCTGTGAGCGACAACCAACGAGTATCTTGGTGGTTACCTGTATCTTGTGAGCAGGAATGGTACAAATTCGTTGTTTACATCTTTTTGTTCATAGGAGTCTATCATTTGTCCTGTTTACGATCAGGGTGGTTATCCACCATCACCACGACCATAATAGTTCAGTGTACTGAGTGATTTTGGAAACGAATAGTGTAACTTCTAGTTTTGCAAGTACTAAGCTAGGCTTGTTACTTGTGATAGAACTCTCGCTTTCAATGCTTCCATCTGGGAATACAGTGTAAACCACTTGGGTGTTAAAGCGGAAGTCGTCCTTTCAAAAGGCTTATCTTTAAACTCAATAGCTTCTTCAATTGGCATTACCACCTTCTAAAGCGATAGCCATGTGGAGCTTGAGATTCTATGCTAAACACAACAGATACCGAACCATTAGCTATTTACATGTGTTGTATGGTTGGTGCATTTGTGTTGCAAGTTGTTCAAACCATTAGCATACCAAGCCCTCATAAGCCCAGTTATCATTGTTGGTCCATGCACGGAAGCGTTGAGTTCAGGTCCACAACCATCTTCAATGATAGTCTTACCATCATATTGAAGGTTATAGATAGCACCCTTAGTAAGATCGAAAGTAGTACTGAATTGATCACCAGAAAGAACTATATTGATTGTTCTTTGGTGCTGTTACGTTACTTTTCCTTGACATCCAATGCAGGTCGAGCTTCTGCTAGCTGAACTGGTAATTGGTCTTCAGCCTGAATATATCCAGCTTTTGCCCATGGCATATCGTGTTTTAGACGATAAGTGATGTGGAGCAGATATTCTTTATTAGGCTGAAGTCCTTCATTGAGTCCGTTGATTGTGATGTATTTGTGTGTTCTTGCAGGCACACTACCAAGCTCCTAAACTTCCTTCTTTAACAGGAATACCATCGGCTATCAATGTATAAAGCCATCTTGGTAGCTACTTAAATCATCAGAATAATAGTTCTTGTTGAAGCATCTAATGTATGCAGTTTTAGCGTCTTTTCCATGTTGTCCAACATATTGGTAGCACCTTTTTCACCTCAAAGCATTGATGGCTTTGGAGCTCATCACCAAAGATAGCTACCATTCATAAACTGAAACTGTCCGTCGTTAGGGAGTATCGCCAAAGTCCACCGCCATAAGCTGCATAACGCTTGCCATCTTTAGTATAATGGTACATGCTTTGGTCCGATCGGTCCCATATTGCACCGCCGCATAGAGAAGTTTAGCTAGACTCCATTGCGTCCCAGTAATGACATCAACAAAAGATTACCTAGTACAGCATTACCCATAGAGTGAGCATATTCCGATATGTGAAAGGAGGCTTTGATACCCATTTCACCTTTAACAGCATCGTAGTCCATGCAATACTTTGGGTATTGATTAGAATCCCATGTCCAGCAATATCATTGTTACGTTCGTATTGTACGGGTCTTGCAGCACCGAAAGCTTAGTGAATCGTATGCAACTACGAAGTTGCGGACCTGGTCCTGCTTCGTTACCAAGGCTCCATATCACGATTAGAAGGATTGTTCACATGTTGATGTGCTGTCATAGTCATTACACTTTGGTCAACGTGCGCCGCTTGGAACTCAGGAACGTGCAGCGATGCTTTTCCATAGAAATATTCATGTGAATTTCAACAAGCGTGCTTCGCTCTCTAAACAAATACCGTATTTGCTACGTAAAGGTGGTAGAAATAGGGTCATTGTAGTGAGCGGGTACGGATTATGGTTGATATTGGCACGCTTCATCAGCATAATTTCACGCTCCATCTGCTCTCTTGAAATACTACCCGTCAATGGAGTTTCGTGTCATGGCGGTTAACACGCCAGAGTTTTAGCGCCTTTCCATTGATATACTAGTATCTTCCAGCTACGACCAAACTCCGCTTCGTGTGCAGGAGTGTCGTAGCTCCAACACTGCGGAAACCAGTTTGGAAACCAATAGTTTCAATAACCTTTTTACCTTGCGTCAATTCTCCAACAAGAACGCGTCGTTTGGCCTCGTCGTGCAGTCTGGGCAGCGTGCTTAAGGTGCAATATGTTTTGCTGAAGATTAGCTGTGTGGTTGTACGCTACATGCAGCGCCCTTTTCCTTTGTTGTTTCGAATGTGTAAACCAACTCATTATCATCCGAATATAACTTATTTCCGATAGATGCTCCATGCGTACATAAGGTCTTTACATTCTTCTTAGTTAGATTTTGCAATGTAGTATTGATGCTCACCAGTTCCATTTCCATCTTTATAAGTAGGAATAGCTTTCCACGTCTGCGATGTGAACTTTAGGTTTTGGCAGTAACACACTAACATCACGGAAGATACCAGGAAGGCGGAACATGTCTTGTGCTGACGGAAACTTCCATCGAAGAGCGATACCTCGAGTGCCAATTTCGTTCTGTCCTTTGGTGATATATGGAGTAATATCGAAATGTGCGGTGTTGCGTGAGTTCTTAGGAGAAGCCTACACCAGTGACCGATTAATCCAGATAGAAGAGAGAGTCTACACCATCAGAAAGTTGATATATGCTTCCTTTCCGTCAATTGGCAGGAGACATCGAAATCTTCTTCTAAACGAACCCACCTCGTGCGATATTCGTGTGGTAGTGCTCTTTGGTGGTTCACGCATAACACTCTCTTCTCCAGCTCGCCCGGTTCGATAAGCTTATATTTAAAGATAAACCCATTGATTAGCATGAGATAGGCACACCATATTTCACTGTTCCATCTTTTCCTGGAATTCCAGCCATATTCCAGCTTTACAGAGCGTATAGTCGGTCCCGTTGCTATCGTCATGGCCTTTTATAAAGAAAGTCTTTTGGGCGTTCATCGGGATTTCTTTAGCAGAGTGAAAGCTCACTCTCCGTTAAGAGATAGGGTAGTCTTTTGCAAATTCTGGCAATACTTTTTCTTGCCTCGTTAACAGACGAGAATGAAGAGAAAAGCGAACGAGCAGGCGTTTATTATATCCCAACATACCTGTTTGCCATTCTTGTCCTGTTGGTGCCACGTCTCTGGCCAAATAGATAGCCTCCAACAGGAAGGTTGTCTGCCTGTAAGGCATGGCTGTTAAAGATGATAACAGCAACGAAAATAACAATTGTTTCTGCATAATAGATTGTTGTTATACTTAGTTATTGTATTAATGGTAGTCCCTTCTGAAAGGGAAATGAAAAGCATTTGTTGCGCCATAAAACCTTAAATCGGTATGAATAACAGACCGCAGTTCCATTGTCTCACAAAGTACAAATAGAACTCACTAACAACTATTGGCTTGGAATTCCTATCGATAATTCCAGTTCTTTTGATTCTTTACAGTAAACATATAGCAGAGGAAATGGTGAGGATTCTATGTACGGTTTCTTCCATGTTCTTGTTCTTTATTCATTCGTTTGAAATAGCACATGTGACGCAGCATTGCTGCGGTGCATTATCGTGAGTTTAGACGATAAAAGCATTGGAGTTTGTTTTGATAGCTTTTGTATGCAGCTTGCGAAGAGCCATTTTCATTTATTTGTCAAATAAATGACATATTCAGTAGCAGACGGTCTATCCTTTAATCTCACCAATCATAACGATATTAGGGTAGGGACGTGAGCTAAATAAAACAGTGAAAAGAATTAGTAAAAGGTTTATTTTGAAAATAAAAATATATATACCTTTGCATCACTAACAAAGACTGAGGATTTTAGCTATACTGCTGACATGGCTCAGTTGCGAGAGCGAATTCATTCGTAATGAATAGGGTCCGGTTCGAGCCGCATCGGCTCTTTGTGGAGCAGAAAACTTGTAATTAGGAATTCTCTAAATTGGTTATTTGAAGAGAGAATTCATTTTCATTCAATTTATTTATTGTAAGAAAGTTGTGAGTTACTATTTCTTTTAAAGATAAAAAGAGTGGTATAAGCGATTTGTTTATGCTTTGAAATTTAGTTGCATTGAGGCGTTATTCTAAAAACAGAAAAGTGCTATTTTGGAAACCTGAACGCAGTGGTATCAAAACTTCGTTCGCCTTTTTATATCCTGCCTGTGCTCTATTTCAATTGGATTTGTTTGAAGCCTCACCAGCTGATAGGTGCGTTCTCCTTTCGCTAAAATAAAAGCATGGAGGCTTGATATGCGTGTTTCAGTTTGAGAGTTACCTTCTGTTGGGAGGGTGGTGATAGTGCCATTAGAGGCGTTTTAAGAGAGATATTGATACGAGGTCATATCCTGTTTAAGGTTCACAACAGCTGTGTAGGCCTTTATTTCTTCGTTATAGGTTAAAGCGATATCAGTAAAACTATTGTTAGTCCACTGCCACTGAGGTATAATTTCGCCCACTTGTTTGGGAATAGCAAGGGTGAAATGTGCACAGTGAAGATATAATCCAGAAGCAGTGTTGTTTTCGATGTTATCACTATTGCGAATATAGAATGCTCCATTAGCATCTTCATCGTAAACATACAAAACGGTGCGTGTGGGCCTTAAAAGGCGTTGTAGCTATTGTTGTTCCACTACTCATTCGCTCCACACCCATAGAGGGTTAAGGGAAGTGTGAAGTGCTCAAATTTGTGATATTCGTTACCTGCATCAAATATCAATTGCTTGTTGTGTTTGCCTCTCATCGATTCCGGTTGTAACGATTTGAGGCATAAAATCCTTTTCTAATGTTATCGAGACGAATTGTTTTGAGTCACCACAATTTTGAACTCCTCTTTAGGAGTTTTATGGGACACATTAGTGGATAATTAAGTACAATGTTCAGTGTTGACAGTCGATTGTTGATGTCTGGGTCCGTGTTTGTTGCAGCCTCAATACCTATTTTACCCTTTAGGATCTACCACGTAAAGTGAGCAACATGTGAATTTTAGAATCATTGTTACATTATCATCGCGTGGAGTCACCCTTATAATTGCCACTCACTTAAGCAACTGGCACGATTCGTTGGGTATTGAGAACGAGATAATGGGTGTATTCTGTGTTGGTATTGATAGAAGGTTGAGATGTCTTCTATCTTCAACATAGTCTGGAAAAGCCTCTGATATAGTCGCTCTGAAAGAGTTGTTTCGACTCGACTAATCGTCTGCGCAATGTTCAACAGGTATAAACATAACGATGATAATTGTGGCTTTTCGTCCAGAAAGAGATGTTGATTAGGAGCGTTGTCGTTAAGCGAGATGACGAGGCGGTTCGAGCCATTTATTGCCTGCAACAACCTGCAATGAGGCAAGGATATTAGAATGGGATTATTCTATTTTGTTGCGCCCATGAAGCTACTGCAACACAGCGTGGAGTAAGAAAGGCAAAGAGACTCTTCATATTATCTATTGATAAAGCGTGCATTGATTTGGCGGCCTGTTAAATAGTTTGGCATCGGCATATTGATTGTGGTTACATCGGTAATCCAATAATAAGATAAGTTTACGATTACTTATTCCAAAGAGATTTCAAACAAATCTACTCCTAACCACATATTCTTAATGAATTTCTGACTGTTTTTGCTATTACGAAGGTTGTAGCTCATAACCAATATCAACTCGTTTTGTAGGCTGGAGCACGGGAAAGTATTGGTCTCTAAGTCTTGATGTGGGCTGAGGTAAGCCATCCCAGCGAACACGCAGAGTTTACGAGACATCTTCCAACGCTCTGTTCCTGGGAAGTAATCTGTAAGGAAGAATAGGTTCACAGCATAGCGTTGGATCTGTGGGCAATGGAATTTTTCTTTCCATTTAGGATTCATTTGTGTATTCATCAAAGAAAGGAACTTATGCACGAGTCGGTTCCTGGCACGAAATTCGCATAAAGCTTAAGGTCTAAGCCTGCAGCATGCGGCCCGCTGCAGAGCTGATGATCTCCATAGTAAACTAACCTTTACATTGTTGACACCTATAAGGAATAAAGGTTGCTCACGCTTTGTAATAAGCTTCGGCTGTGATTTATATTGGTGTTCTTGATCTTGAAATTATAATCTAGTCCTGCTATAAATTGTAGCGATCTTTTGGCTTTTACGCTTGTTGTTAAAGTTGGGCATAAGTCCTCCATTTCGAGATGGTTGTATCTCTTAGCTCTTTTAAAGAATGTGGTGCTTGATAATATAAACCAGTGGCAAAGCGCATGGTGACATTATGGTTAAAAGGCAGGTGTACTGCCTAAAGATACACGTGGACCGATGATTGTTTCTTTTATTGAAACTCGAGTTACTCACTCTAATTCCATAATTAAGTGTAAAAGAGGTGTTCGTGTTTGCTTGTAAAAGTCGATAGGTGTCTTGAATATATCCTTCGATCTCTTTGGCTGCTTAACCTCATTCTTTGCACGTAAAGAATAAATCATATTAGTGCTTCTGGCGTATTGGGAATGTGTAACCGCTAGATCTCGTGTTTCATATTCATTCGAAATCTCTTTGATATTCTCCCATTTCATGGTGAGATGCACTCTCTATATTGTGCTTTGAAGCTTGTGATTAGCAGCTTTTACATTCTTTATGTTGGCTTTTTAGATAGTTTCTTGAGTGCTGAAAATAGGTTCCTGCACCAAGGTTTTCGCTTGTTTCAGCTTTGAGTTAGCCAGTATTGACCTGTGTATGTCGTATTTCTCTCTTGCTCCTTGGTAGAGAGACGCCAGAGGCAATAAGAGCTAACAGAAGTGTTTGTGTTAGGTTACGCTTTAGACTGAGAAGAGCCGAAGAGAGGTTTGGAATTAAATCGTTTTTCTTGTCCATCGAAATAAACCTTCCAGAAATTCTTTACATTCTTAAATGTTTCCGAACTTCGTTTCTCTGTCTGGGGTGAAAGGTGTAAATGATTATCCGATATACTTCCAATGAAACCGGAGAGTTCCCATCTCTTGTTGGGTTTATAGTTAAAGTGGGTCCTGGATAATCCAAGAGAGCGAGCACATTCGCCCTTTAGTCTCGAGAGTTCCCAATAAATATTTATTGGTCTTTGCTGCGAATACCATTGCTCCAGGAAAGCTTCTGATTGCCTATTGCAGCGTATAAGCCTGCTCCGAGCATACTGATAAGCATGGCGATGCTTCAGACTTTTTGTGGTGTTTTATAGGTGATAATCTCAATGCAAGACATCTTTATCTCCATATTTAGCGTCGAATCCTCCGTTGAGAGAATCCAATCTTTTTCAACCATATTTGGGTTGATCATAGATGTTTCTTCTTGCTGTCCACTGCGTACAAGAAAGGGACGAAATGCCTCTACATTGTTGATATATACACTATTTTCGATCAGACGAACCACCACTGAACATTGTATTGAGAAGATAGCTCGTTGTGGGTAGAAACGCCTGCTCGACGACTCTGTATCAACTCTTCAAACTGCATTGCCAGTGGCCGACGGATTGTTCTTTACAAATCTTCGGTTTTGATATTATGCTGCATCTGTCCTGTTTGCTTGCGAGCACCCTTCGCTGTCACCTCTTCAACTGCGTTATCTGGATATAATACGTTGAAGTTTCACAGCTTACCTTTAGGCTTTTGCAATATTCTTGTTTTGGTTTTATATCTACCATCGAGAATTTTACAGGCACCAGAGTCGGCAGAATGTAAGGTTAAAGAGAACTCCTCGGGGTGAAGCTCATCGTCATTTTACCTTGTTTTGCAACAGATGCAGTTACGAGTTCAATGGGTATGTTGCTGCTCGTCGACAACCTTTCCTTGAAGCGAATGTTTGTCCGTGCATTACTTACCGCATAGAAGAAAACATAAAATATAGATTGCAATTCTTAATTTCATATAAACATTAAACGCAAAACTGCTGTTATATTGTTTGCATTGTAGACGATATAGATAGTAAAGAAATTACCGCCAAACAAGTATAAATGTGCTGGCGAATGGCGGTAGTACGTCTTCTATTGAGATCTGACGATTAGTAAAGTTCGTCAGTCTCCAATCTCTTCTTTGTCTAGTTTTCTTGTCCATTACATGCCACCAAACGTAAACGACAATATAAGCACAACGAATGGAACTAGGAGTTGAAACCACAGACATTGTTTTGCGGTGTACACAAGCTACTGCAGCTGTTTGAGATGGTTAACCTGCTTTGAATATCAATGTTTGATGGATAGTAAGCAGTAATGATTCCAACCTGCACAGAGTAGTAGTGACAACACAACTAGCACCACTCCGATGCCTGCAAACCATATTCCTTTGGTATGGTTCTTTGTGAATGAGAGTCTTTACCAAGAGCGTAAAGAAGCATCAAAACACCAACCAATAGCACTACTATTAGATACCACATGGTAACGAAGTTATTGAGATACTTCATTGGTTCCATGTCAAATGCTACCATCATTATACATTCTCTGCGATCTACCATCTTTAAGAAGAGTGCAGGATCAAGAATGAGAAAGGAATAGCACCAAGAATGGAACTGTATTAACCAAAGTTGTCTCTTTGAGCGTTCTTGTATTGCTGCATCATTGCGTTATTGATGATGTAGAATGTACCAAGAATACGTGCAGCGAAACACAACTGCAAAATCCAAGTACAAGGTTCCATGATCTAATGAGCACATCAAGTCGTGTAAACCATTAGCCTGCTTGGCTACTAACTGGTTGCAGACTGTTGGTGATGTTCATTTTGTTTCACAACGAAGTTAGATCCATTGAAGAATGTTGCAACTAGCGCCACCAAGTAGGACTGGGCCAACGATTCGGTGGAGAACTAAGAACCATTGAAAATGTGCACCGAAAAATGCTACCAAGTTTGTTTTGGAATTCATAGCTCACGGCTTATGTGCGTGACGAATAGAATAATCATCCATAACCAATAAAGCGCCACCAAAGCTGGTACTATAGAATAAAGGGAGATGAAGCAGCATGCACCACCTGATATGTTACGAGGGTAGTAAAGGTGGTTCCCATTTTCGTCCATGTTGAGTTTACAACCAAACGGCGTTCCTCTGTATGTGTCCCTAATGAGGAAAATAAGAGAATTTGCGCCTTGTACAAACGGTAAAAGACGAGTAATGCCCTAATAAAGAAACCAAGAACCACCAGTAGTGTTGTCATAGTAATGTATGACATAATGTCTTGTTTTAATTATTTTGTCTCTTTTCGTTTTCAATTGTGTATTCAAGGTCCTTTCTTAATTTGCTTGCAAAGGATATTGATTTCAGTGATAAAGCATCACGTAAAGCAACACTCAAGAAGATAGAAGAAAGTAACAATTACTGAACTTGCTTGAGATGTTAGAAACTGCCACCCAAGTAGGAAAGTAGTATCTTGAATTGTCCCAAGGTCGACGTCCATTTCAGCAAACAACTCCAACCTGAGTTCTGTAGCAATATAACCTAAAGGAAGTGTGATGATTCCTGCAATCAGCAACCAACGATGTTTGCTGGGTCTTTGCTATACCACCATAAATACTAGTACCGCGAAAGTAGAAAGAATAAAACAAAACAGCCAAGTCCAGCACCAAATCTGAACTGACCAGAAGCATACTGCAGACATACAGACTACTTGGTCTCGCACGACTTAATAGCCGTAAACAACAAAGTACTTTCATGTTCTCGTTTAATATCTTAAGATTTGCCTCAATTCCCGCTTTGTCGTTAGCTGGCCCGACGATAAGCTGGAAGGCCTGTCAATAGCTTGTTGACCACGAGTATACCTTCTCTTGAAGTGATGGCTCTCTTTACACCTTCATTGTTGGTATATCCATTGATAATGTCGTTGATTCCTGGTACATATCCTTGGAAATCGTTTGTTGCAAGGAATGAAAAGAGGCAAAAAGGGAATATCAATCTTGGTTAAAGGATGTTTTGGGGCACTCTTTAAACTCTGGTTGTGAGAAGGATTAGCCAAACCGAAATGTTGTTAGCGGTTGAGCTTTACTCATCATTGTATAGCGCTTCCATTGCAGCAAGCTTCATTGGTTGAGCTGCCACCATATGTGCAGAGTGATGTCCTGTTATTCCTGCTAAAATAGAAGCGGTAAGACCCACAAATGCAGCGATTTTTAAGCTCTGCAGCATGGCTTTACTACTCGTTTTCTTAATTAAATAATAACAGCTACCAGCTACAGTGTAAACCACCGCACCAATAATCCAAGAAGAAGCTACTGTGTGTAGAAATTTATCAATAGCGAATGGACTAAACGCTACTTCTAGAACGAGATTGAACGATGCAAGCTCGTTTCTCATAGTGTCAGGCTGAATGTATGGCCTACGGATACCGCATCCAAGCATTCGCGCAATATCCACCAAGCTGGAAAGGGTTGCTCCCAAGCCTCCGTTAGCAAAGTAGAAGCGAGGTGGAAACCTGCTAGAAACTTTCTTCCAAACTGAAGAACATTACTGCTAAAAGTGAGACTCCGCCAAGAATGCTAGAATACCTTCAATAGCTAAAAGGAGCACCGAAGATGTCACCACTCAACCATGAAATAGTTACTCCAGTTAGTACCAAATTGGAATTCAAGGATGATACCTGTGGCTTCTCCATAGCGAAATTAATACCAGCTTTTGCCAAAACTGCTAAACATCTTTCCAAAATGGCTTTCTTTGTGCGATATGTATGTCTCAAAGGATGCCCATTACAATGGCAAAGGCCTAGGAGTTAGAGGTACAGCCAGTGATAGATGGCTGTGCAGACAGGTAGCTCTCGACCAGTCGATAGTACTGCTCGAGATGTCTCAATAAAAGATGATTAAAACATAATGTATTGTTGTTTTAAAATTATTTTACTTTGAAACTGTTGAATTAGCTCTCTTTGAGACATATTCAGATTCGCTTCCTGCGTTTGCTGTTTTATATGATTGGGAAAGAAGAAAACTTTTAGATTGCAAACATGATAAATAGTTTTAATTGCAATGATTAACCATAATGTTTTGCCAAAGCTTCATGTCTTAAATCCGTCATAGTATGAGATAAAATATCTTTTTAAACAAATTGTTATTGCTCATCTAAACGATCATTCTTTATTGTCGCTTTACAAATATAAATATTTATCCTCAAAGATGAGGATGAGATGGTGCATGTAATCAGGTATGTGAGGAAAAGTACCTGAAAACTTTAATTTTTGAGGCTCAATGAGGGGCATATTTAGATGAAAAAGCCCTTGAAATAGAGCTTTTGTTCTGATAAATGCCTGTCGACGAAAGGCACCTCTACTTTCTAATCGTATCCTCTGATTCTTGTATTTTCTCGTAAACACGATGGACGGGAAGCCCATTACATTGAAATAATCACCTTTAATACTTGTAAATTCCTATGCCACCAATCCATCTCTTGATGATGCATATACGAGCCCGCTTTGTCAAAGGGTTTGAACATGCGATACACAATAGTTGTTATTTCCTCATCCCGAGTAGCTCTTTGAAGCACACCTCAGTGACATCGGTAAACGATACTGTTTTGTCAGAGGTCTTTACACACACTCAGGTAGCCACAGTGTGGGTCTTATTACTTAAAAGACGCAACATTTCAAAAGCCTCTTTTTCGTCCTTTGGCTTGCTACAAAATTGTAGCTATCCACCATCACAAGCGTATCGGCTGTAATTAAAATCTCATCGTCTGCAACCCCATACTATGGCTTTCTTCTTCGAGAAGATATTCTGGAACATCTAAAGCGATAGGGTTGAGGGGTAAGACCTCGTCGACATCGTACCCACGATTGTTATTGATTTGTTTAAGCCCGACAATAACTCTTTACGTCGATAAGGCAATTACCGGCCAACTCAGTTGATATTCTTATTCATTTCGTTTATACTATAATAAAGGTGACAGCTCATTACCAAACTGAAGGCAATATTGCTTTCCATCCATTTGCCTTGAGCCTTTAGCACCTGTTCAGTAACATCTCTTCCACAGCCATTTCCGCCAGTAAAAGTCGCTGATATAGCAACCAATTTCCTTTATTTCTGCGTTGCCATCTTTGGGACAACGTGCACAGCCGCACACCCCTCATTATTTCATAATCGGGTATGTCGTCGCTCACATAAATAATCTCTTCGTCTTTTTAATTGATATTTTCTCTTTTAAGCGAATCGTGTATCCTTTGCTTTGGTTTACACTTGCGCCAAGATGAACCTCTTTTACGCCGAGATTTTTCACATCTACCCTTCACCGCATTGGTCTTTTTCCACCTGTTATTATGCCCGCAATAAGCCCTGTTTCGAGCCAGTTGAATAGCACATCCATCTTTAAATATTGGCGCTTCTTGGGGGTTCTCCACTGCTTTGCGAGTTATCGTTTGTGTAGATAGAACGCCATCTACATCAAAGAATATCGCTTACGTATTTTGCTTAAAGTCGTAATTAATCATTGTCGTTATGTTGTTTCTAAACTTTGTTTATTATTTGAGAAGACATCTCTTTGTAGAGATTGTAATGCCTTGTTGCTTCTCACAGCTGAATGTGGCTTTTCTATCACCTTTGTGTCTTTGCGATGCTGCAGGACCTGTTTGGTGCCTCAATGGCAGACATTTTGTGTGCCTTTTAGCCGTTTCGTCGATCAAAGGCAAAAGTACTTCGAATGGGATAGAACGATTTTCTAATACCTGTCTTGAGCCACACTATGGCAATATTTAGCTAAAATTACACATGCAAAGATAGCAGCAATATGAAAGGTATTTTCGATCGGTATCAATTGAGGTGATACACCTTCTTTGAAATACTTGTTGCTATGCTTTTATTGTGTTAAGAGTATTCCTCGTTGTTGCATCCAATAAAGATGAGGTATATCACCGAACGATACCAGCTTAGTCAATACTAAAGCTTTGCATGAGGGTGTAGCACTCCAAATCTGTGGCGTAGGGGTGCAAAGCCACTCATTAATAGGCTGCCCGAGTGTGTAAAAGATAGTCGTCTTTGCGCTCGTTGCATATCTTTGGAAGAGCATCAAGAGCTGCATCGTCTTTTAATGCGATGATGTATAAGCTTCTGGAATCTTTATTGGATTTGTTCGAACGAAGTGGTTTTAGAGCAGTTTAAAAGTTCGGCAGAGGATTAGCTGAACGTCTCAGTTCATACTACCTCTTTGATATGAAATCCTCTTTTTAGTTCTACACCTAAATTGCTGCCAGTTTGCCTGCGTCCACAATCGTTACATCCATCGTTTAAACTGTTGTTATTTTCTTACCACTGCCAATGATGCACTTTTCCCATTTAATTTTGTCGGCATTATGTGGCGCATTGGTTTTGTTGGGATAGCCAAATGCAATGAGGGCAAAGCACCTGTTGATTGGCAGGAATATCGAGAATGCCTCGCACAATCTCTTCTGCACGAGGTGTTGTCTGAAAGGTATCGGTCTCTGTGAACCAACACGCTCAAAGACAATTCTTCTGCCTGATATGTGCGTGCTCACTCCAACAATAGAAGCATCTTCAATCCAGCAATCGTTCACGCTTTATCACCACATAAACCACCACCAGAGGGGCGTTGGCAATGAAACTGACGTAGTGTTCCTTTGCTTCCTGACAGCTTTCTCAATGTCACGCTTTGTTGTCAACTTAGCAATGATGTCCCAGCCTTAGTCGCCTTTGGATGAAGGTGCAAACGAAAGCGCTTTGAAAAAGTGTTTCGACGTGTTCGGGAGCTGGTTTGGTTGTTTTAAAAATCTCTACAGCTACGTCTTTCTGTTGAAAGTTGCTTAAATGAACTCATTGTTTTGGCCTTTCTTTTGGTTTTAAATATTTAGAAAATGCGTTCTGGCTAAAGGTAGATTATTCTTGTTGAACTCACAACATATTGTTCTATAAATATAAGTAGTGCCTTTTAAAAGCATTGATATTGGTGGGTAAAAGCATTGTTATTGCTGACTCTACACATAGCTTTTGCTAGAGGTAATGTCATGGTTTTTATTTTTCGATAAAATTCGTAATATGTTTCTATTTTGTAAATATTTTGTGTTTCAATGTTATATCAGATGTATTTAAAAGTAGGGAGACCTAACATAAGTGGAGGTGTATTTCGTTGTAAAAGTGAGTCTTTTATCTTTTAATTTAGATGAGCATTTTGAACTTGAAAGCAATACTCGAAATAATGTTATTTTATTAGAAGCATATTATTAATAATGTGAATTTAGTTATTATTATTAACCCTAATCGATAGATTTTCGTTGAATTATACTACTTTTTGTGATATAAAATGTAGTTATGATGAAGATATATAATAAGCGCATCGTTGCTTTTGTGCTCTTATTATGTGCACCGTTTTCGGCTCAAACTGACAAGTAATAAGACAGAATCGCTTGGGTAAGATATCAAGAATATTAAATAGAGCCAGAAAGAGTCTGCAAATAAACAGGAAAGCAAGTGGGTTACCTGTAGATGCAGATGGACATTTGAATAAAGAAATGACCTTATAAAAAGGTTTAGTAGCTATAATACATGCCATTATACCGTAAACCTATATCAAGAACGAAAAGAAGCTGCGAGTTTAGAGAGACTGTTCAGAAAGAAATTTATGAAATATCCCCAAACTAAACTACAAACTGTGGTGATTCCTCAAACAGATTGGTTGCATGAACCTATGGAAAAAGGCAGTATTATTGTTGGATATTTACAAACAATGTGTTACTATGCCATGCACAAGATGGTGAAAGAGGATATGTTAATGCTAAGTTCACCAACGATATAGAGAAGTGGTGGAGATATCAACCTTTGCAAGAAAAATGGCCTTCAAATTAAGACACTACAGATGTGCTTTCTGATAAGGTGTAATAAGTTGTTGACAAAATAATGTTTGTCCAATTGAGTGTCGAAAAAGAATTTTATTATGATTTTTATCTTGGATGTAATGCTATAAAGTATTGAATTTCAGAATAAAATAGAGGTATATGAAACTCTTTCGATATCAATATATTCGGATAACAACTCGGGTGAGAGTTGAATATAAAACAGATACAGATTTATTTAAATTCTTTATTTCAAATAATTGCAAATGAGTTACCAAAATAAGTGATAATATTGAAATAAAATTACATTGATAATAATAACAGTTTTAATATTAGCGATAATTTATATTGTTTTTTTGTACCTTTGCATTGATACAAAATAAAGATAAGTAAGAAAAGATGAAAATTCATTGTTTAAATACAGTGTTATTCTTTGCTTTCGCTCTATTTACAGCGTTTCATGTGGAAATAACAAAGAAAAAGAACTCGACAAACTTGTTGTTAACAGCTTCAGAAGATAAAGAGATTGACTCTAAGACTGGCAAAATTGTTTCACTTATTAATTCAGACAAAGAGCATTTAGAAGCTTTGCAATTCAAACGGAGATATTGATGAGGCGAAGCTTAAAAGCTATATTGTTGACTTGATGAATAGCCGTCGTCCACTCTGTAGATATAAGCTTTGTGGGTGTCAGAAAAAGAGCAAATAACGAAGGTAACTTCTACTTGACTCACGGGAAGTATGATTCCATACGATGATGTGAATGGAAATGGTAACTTTAAAGCCGCTATTGTGCAGCTGTTAAACAACCTTCCAGGCGATAAACAACAATAAAATATACGTAGTAAATAGTACTATCAGCAATCCGGAGAGTTCTCTAAGTTTTGACCGATACCAATATCTTTGAAATACTAAAAACATTGAGGATCAAGCTATTACCAACTTTAGTAGGATATTTAAAACATTGTTGAATAACACAAAAAGCAATGAATTAAGTATTCTAGTGTCGGATATGATTTACTCAACTAAAGAGATGTCTGTAGTAAATCTGAAAATCTTTAATAGAAATAAAAGGTATGACCCATGCCGTTTCAATATATCGTTAAAACAAAATCGATGTATATTGAAAATGCAAAGGCTCTTATTTGGTCACTTACTACATATAACTCTCAAACAAAGATTGCATATCAAGGCAGACGTCATACTATATTGTTATAGTGGGAGATAATGCTCTTCTTGCAAGAATATCAAAGGATAAGAATTATAGTTCGTTTAGAGATTTCGCTAGTTTACCAGGGTTTCAAAGAGCAATATCTCATTTGAAACGTCAGGCATTTATCGTCCTATTACTCATTCTTATTAGTAATAGCTTGATAAAGGTCGTTTCCGTCCAGAACATAATCAAGCAAATAGCATTACAAACATTGAAGATTTAGAGGTAGATAAAGGAGTGGGGACCTTGATTTGGTGTTGGCTGTAGAATCTAAAACAATATGTTTATCGATGTACTATCTTGTTAATCCTCACCAATTATGAGGTTGTACAGACGATGCAATACAGATTAAGGCTATAAAACCAACAGACAGTGATAGAATGCCTGCTGAAAAGAAAATACTTATCTACTGCAACATCTATTTGTATTGTCTGCAAAGGAAATATCACACGAAACAAGTATGAGATGACTGACTTAATAACTTTCCACAATGGGTTTATGCTTCATCTGCAGACGATGACACTCAACCAAACAACACAACTCCATTTGCGTTGAAATACTTGTTGCGAGAGATATACGACTCTTATAAAAAGAATTCGGCTGGAGTTCCTTATTACTT